>Ga0302326_10000289_pt1 | contig 146244 bp, 122 predicted proteins | sample Palsa_T0_3_FD_202264 | JGI IMG/M metagenome (GOLD analysis project Ga0302326, IMG submission 202264) | Peat permafrost microbial communities from Stordalen Mire near Abisko, Sweden - Palsa_T0_3 | ecosystem: Environmental > Terrestrial > Soil > Palsa > Peat permafrost | place: Sweden: Abisko... | reverse complement strand
GGCATACCGGCTGTTCCGCCGGATATTCCACAAACTGATTACGCCGAAGGAGTTCTTTTTTGCCCCCGGGAATGCAACATCCGTTGCCACCGTTTCGTGTACTTCCGTTACTAATCGTTTAAGGATGCTTGGTTCTATTAATGTACGCTGACCCTTCGGTCCATCTTGCACAATAGAGTGCGCTAGATCACTTTTCATGATGTATCTGTTTTAATTATTCTAAAATTATCAGGAGCGGCTAAGAGAGAAAAACACTTAAAGAATCGTTGAAAGAAGTGTGTCGGCTGAGATCTCAGTAGTTGGCAAACTATTTATGTTAATCAGTCGCTCGATTTCGGATGCAAAAGTACGAAGAATCGGGGAGATTTCAAACACTTTTTCACAAAAAAAGCCACACACAAGTGAGCCTCCGGCTCACAGCCCGAAGGGCAGACATTAAATAAAAAGCCCCGCTTTTTGCGGGGCTTTCAGCTATCTGATTATCAATAACTTACTTAACTTCTTCAAACTCAGCATCGGTAACGTTTTCGCTGCCGGCGGCATTGGCCTGATGGGCCCCATTGCCCGCATCACCGGGTTGTTCACCCGTCTGCTGGGTAGCTTTGTACATTTCCTCACTGGCAGCCGTCCACGCATTGTTCATTTCTGTCATAGCGGCGTCAATGGCGGCGATGTCCTGTGACTTATGAGCATCTTTCAGCTTGCTAAGCGCCGCTTCGATCGGAGCCTTTTTACCGGCAGGCAGTTTTTCACCAAACTCTTTCAGCTGCTTTTCCGTCTGGAAGATAAGACCGTCAGCCTGATTGATCTTGTCGACCTTTTCACGGGCTGCTTTGTCGGTGGACTCATTGGCCCTGGCCTCTGCCTTCATCTTTTCAACTTCTTCCTTACTGAGACCGCTTCCGGCTTCGATACGGATCTTTTGTTCCTTGCCGGTGCCGCTGTCCTTTGCCGTTACATGGAGGATACCATTGGCATCGATATCGAAGATCACTTCGATCTTGGGTACACCCCGCGGAGCCGGGGGAATACCATCCAGGTTAAACGTGCCGAGGCTTTTGTTCTGGCTGGCCATCGGGCGTTCGCCCTGAAGGACATGGATCTGCACGCCCGGCTGATTATCGCTGGCCGTGGAAAAGGATTCCGACTTTTTCGTCGGGATAGTCGTATTGGATTCGATAAGGCGTGTCATGACACCCCCCATCGTTTCGATACCAAGAGACAGCGGGGTGACGTCCAGCAGGAGCACATCCTTTACTTCGCCGGAAAGCACAGCTCCCTGGATAGCGGCGCCCACGGCTACCACCTCATCGGGGTTTACGCTCTTATTCGGTTTTTTCCCAAATAATTTCTCGACGATCTCCTGCACTTTCGGGATCCGGGTCGAACCGCCGACCAGGATCACTTCATCGATCTGGGAGGCGCTGATACCGGCGTCTTTCAGGGCTTGTTCACAGGGCTTGATGCACCTTTCGAACAGGCTGTCGGCCAGCTGCTCGAATTTGGCGCGGTTGAGCTTCTTTACGAGGTGCTTGGGTACGCCATCGATGGCCGTGATATAAGGTAAGTTGATCTCCGTCTCGCTGGAAGAGGACAATTCGATCTTTGCCTTTTCAGACGCTTCTTTCAGGCGCTGGAGAGCCATCGGGTCCTTGCGGAGGTCTACATTTTCATCTTTTTTGAATTCATCGGCCAGCCAGTCCATGAGCACCTTGTCGAAATCATCACCGCCCAGGTGGGTATCCCCATTGGTCGACTTTACTTCGAATACCCCGTCACCCAGTTCGAGGACGGAAACGTCGAAGGTTCCGCCGCCTAAGTCGAATACGGCGATCTTCTCATCCTTGCCGGCCTTATCGAGGCCATAAGCAAGAGCGGCAGCCGTAGGTTCGTTGACGATCCGGCGGACAGTCAACCCGGCGATCTCACCGGCTTCCTTTGTTGCCTGGCGCTGAGCGTCATTAAAATAGGCCGGAACGGTAATGACGGCTTCGGTCACTTCCTGTCCCAGGTAATCTTCCGCGGTCTTCTTCATCTTTTGCAGGATCATAGCGGAAATCTCCTGCGGTGTATATTGGCGGCCGTCTATATCGATCCGCACGGTATTATTGTCCCCTTTGACCGCCTTATAGCTCCAGTGGGTAAGTTCATTAGTCACCTCATCAAAACGACGGCCCATGAAGCGTTTGACCGACATGATCGTGTTCACCGGGTTCGTGATTGCCTGTCTTTTGGCGGGATCTCCGACCTTTCTTTCCCCATTCTTCAGGAAAGCCACGATGGAAGGTGTCGTCCTGCGGCCTTCGTCATTGGCGATGACGACGGGCTCGTTGCCCTCCATAACAGCTACGCAACTATTCGTTGTGCCAAGGTCAATTCCGATAATTTTTCCCATATTGATTAAATTTATCTGATTTTAGGTTTTGCAAAAACCATCCCGAGTCAATTGACAATCATTATGCCATGCAGTAAAAAATGAAAAAATGGCAGGTTTGTCAGCGAACGACGCCCAGGACTGGCTGAAGGGAGTTATCCCGGAATACGTAATCTGCCACGTGATCGAGGATCGGCGTTGTGGAATTGAAGGAAATACCCGTTCCCGCCATTTTGACCATACAAATGTCGTTTTCACTGTCCCCCACTGCCACCGCGTCTGCCAGGCTGATCCCGAAGCGATGCAGAATGTATTGAAACATATTGGATTTACAGTGATCATGCTCACATTGGCTGAATTTGTCCTTTAGGAGCTGCGAGGGGATCCTGACCTCCCCGGTGGATACGCTTTTCTGGAACTCCAGTTCATTGCCGAGTGTAAAGTCGAGGCCCAGCAGGTTTTTGATATGGTTGGCGATAGCATGATAGCTGTCACTGATGATGCCGCAGACATATCCCCGGACTTGTAATTCCCGGATAACCTGGACGGCATCGCCAACAAGGGGAATGGATTCCACAACATGGATCAATTCGGTAAAACTACGCCCCTCCAGCAAACGGGCTATTTTCTGGGTCTTTATAAAGTTGCTTTTGGGCTGGGCCATGATGTCCGTCAGCTCGCGGGTAAAGCCGAACCGTTCCGCCGCTGCCTGAATAAAACTGCCCTGCAGGAGGACGTGGTCCATGTCAAAAACGATCATTTTGCGGGGCTGGCGGACCATCTCCGTTAAGGCGAATTCGACCTGCTCGCGCATCATCGGAGCGGACTCTTCCTGGCGGCGCCCGGTATCGAAGATATTCACCCGTTTAAAGATGGCGTTGGCCACCTGTTTGGACATCCGGCCAAGCACATGCAGCGGGTGCCGGTCATTCTCCACCTCGCCGATACAAACTTCTTTGATCCGCGCCCTGACCTGGTGCATATCGATCAGCAACCCGATATCCACCCCATAGTCGTTTTCGAATTCGACCTTTTGAAAGATCGATTTCTTCCCGGCGATCATTCCGCTGAGCGGCTGGCGAAACTCCAGTAAATGGGGGAAAAAGAATTCGAGCATGGGTTTGACAAGGATCTCGGTCACTCTTCCAGCCGGCCGTTCGAAGTAGGATTTGACAAAATCGGCTTCATCCCGGATCAGTGGCGCCGTAAGCATTCCCACGATATCCTTTTCGTAGTCCGGAAGATCCGCTTCCAGAAACACGAGGATCTCATTTTTTGCCATCATCATCCCTTCCCGCATCGATTCCCCTTTTCCCACATGTGTCGGGGTGATGACCTTTACATTTTCCTTGCCGGCTTCGGCAACAGTATGGTCTGTCGACATATCGTCCACCACAATGATCTCATTCACCTCTTCATTCCGTTTGGCCTGGCAGATGACCTGGCGAATCGTCTTTTCTTCATTAAAAGCAGGTATTATAACTGTGATCATCAGATCATCAAACTCCTAAAATTGTGCCAATAAGTTTTCACAACGGTCTGAAAAACAAGAATTAAATTTGTTTATGCCCATCGCCCCGAGCACGCCGGGCGAATTCTATTCCGCAGACTCGTTACGTTCAGCCTTAAAGGTGAAATTCTTCTGGGTCAGATAGCTGAAGGAAACGACGATCACTGTAGTGAGGATCTTTGCGACCGTTGCATAGAGATGAAACTGCTCCACGAAAAGCTTGATGAAGATATAATTCAGTCCCAGGCAGATGACGACCAGCACAAAATACCGGAACAATTGTACCCGGCCATGCAAGGTCGATTGCGGAAAGACGATATTCTTGTTGAGAAAATAGCCGGTCGGAAAGCTGACACAAAAAGACATGATAAAAGCCAGTACATAAGGGGAGATCGTAAATAAACCCAGGTCGACATTTCGTTCGTGCAAAATAAAATGGTAGCTGACGAAATACATAAAGATATCCAGCAAAGTGTTCGTACCCCCGCATACGGCATAGCGGAAAGTCTGCAAAGGCATCAGCTTGCTGAAGGGAGGATAGAAAAAATCAATGAGATTTGTGAGAAAAGTTTTCACCATAAAAGTCCGCTGCCTTTAGGCGCGAAGATAAATACAAATACCCTAGAATTGGCGATCCTGTAGTATTTTTGCGGAAATGGATATAATCAGCCAGATCAAAGCAGCTACCCTGCAGGTTCTTTCAAAACTGTATCAATACGACTCCGAAACCGGGGAAATTCCCATTAACGAGACGAAGCCGGAATTCGAAGGCGACTATACGGTAGTGTTGTTCTCTTTTGTCAAGATCCTGAAGAAATCGCCCGAAGTCCTTGGCGCCGGTTTGGGCGGGGCCCTCGTCGGGGAATATCCCGCGCTTTTTTCCGGGTACAATGTGATCAAGGGCTTTTTGAACCTTAGCATCGCCGACAGCCGCTGGCTGGAATTCCTCCGGGAAAACCATGCCAATGCCGGGTTTGGCCGCAAGGCAGCCAATGGCAAAACCGTCATGGTCGAATATTCTTCGCCCAATACCAACAAGCCCCTGCACCTCGGGCATCTGCGCAATAATTTCCTGGGCTGGAGCATCGCTGAGATCTACAAGGCAAACGGTTACGGGATCGTAAAGACCTGTATTGCGAACGACCGGGGGATCCATATCTGCAAGAGCATGATCGCCTGGCAATTGTTTGCCAACGGCGCCACACCCGCCAGTACCGGGATCAAAGGCGATCATTTTGTCGGGGATTATTATGTCCTTTTCAACGAGGAGTACAAAAAACAGGTTGAGCAGCTAAAGGCCTCCGGCATGGATAAGGAGCAGGCCGAAAAGGAAGCGCCCATCATGAAGGCTGCGCAGCAGATGCTGGTGGACTGGGAGGCGGGCGTTCCGGCGGTGATCGGGCTGTGGAAAACGATGAACAGCTGGGTCTATGCGGGTTTTGATGTAACATATAAAAGGATCGGCAGCGATTTTGACAAGACATATTACGAAAGTAATACCTATCTGCTGGGCAAGGAGCTGGTCGGGGAGGGATTGGAAAAAGGCGTCTTTTTTCAACAGGAGGATGGCAGCGTGTGGATCGATCTGACGGCCGATGGCCTGGACCAGAAGATCGTCCGGCGCCGCGACGGAACGGCTGTATATATCACACAGGATATCGGTCTGGCAGTCCGGAAATATGAAGAATATCATTCCGACCTCAGCATTTATGTGGTCGGGGATGAGCAAAACTATCATTTTAAAGTGCTGAAGCTGATCTGTCAGAAACTTGGACTTCCCTCTGCCAATGGCATCTTCCACCTGAGTTATGGTATGGTGGAATTACCCAACGGACGGATGAAAGCAAGGGAAGGCACAGTCGTCGATGCCGATGATATCCTCGATGAAATGCATCACGAGGCGGAAAAGAAGACAATAGAACAAGGCAAAACGGAAGGCTTCACGCCGGATGAATTGACGACACTCTATGAAACCATCGGGCTGGGAGGGCTCAAGTTCTTCCTGTTACGCGTAGACCCAAAAAAGAAAATGGTCTTTAACCCGGAAGAGTCCATCGACCTGCATGGCTATACCGCTACCTTTATCCAGTATGCCTATGCGCGGATCCGGTCCATTTTCCGGAAGGAAGGGGCTGACGCGGCCGGCGGGAGCGCTGGCGCTCCTGTCGCGAACCTGCTGCCCCTGGAAAAGGCGCTGACGGCGGCGCTGGAAAAATATCCGGCTATCATAGAACAGGCAAGGGTGGAAATGAACCCTTCCGCCATTGCAGCCTATGCCTTTCAGCTGGCACAGGTATTTAATTCGTTTTATAATGCACATTCCATCGGCAATGCAGAAACAGCAGGGAAAAAGGCCCTGCGTCTGCAGCTGGCGCAACTTACCGCCATTGTTCTTAAGTCCTCGATGGAATTGCTGGGGATCCGGATGCCCGAGCGGATGTAGCGTGGCACAAGCGCCATCGGGCCGCGGCGCGGGCGTTTATTTCAACAGCACCCCACCCAGCGGCGGTAAATGCACCGTAATTTCGTAAAGATCATCGGACTCATCCACCAGCCGCACCGGCACTTCCGGGTTGTTGGTATCCCCCGTTCCCCAATATTTTCGGTCATCGCTGTTAAACACTTCCCGCCAGGCTTGCTTGCCGCGGGCGTATACCTTCCAGTCACGGCGTACCACGGGTGTAAAATTCAGGATCACCAGCAGATCATTCGCCGGGTCTTTGCCCTTGCGGCGATAAACGACCACGCTCTCATCGCGATGCTGCAGATCTACCCATTCAAATCCATAGATATTGAACTGGTTTTCGTACAGCCCGGGCTCGCCCCTCAACAGCCGGTTCAGGTCACGGACGCAGTCCTTGAGCAGGCGATGACTGTCATATTTCAGCAGGCCCCAGGGGAGCTCGGTCTTGTAATTCCATTCCGTCGTGGCGCCGAATTCATTGCCCATAAAAAGCAGTTTTCCGCCGGGATGGGTCATCATATAGGTATACAACAGGCGCAGGTTGGCAAATTTTTGCCAGTCATCGCCCGGCATCTTATAGAGCATCGGCGATTTTCCGTGGACCACTTCATCATGGCTCAGCGGGAGGACGAAGTTCTCGTCAAAGTAGTACGCCATACTGAAGCTGAACTTGTCCTGGTTGTTGCCACGGAAGACGGGGTCAAGCTTGAAGTAGTCGAGGGTATCGTGCATCCAGCCCATCATCCACTTCATCCCGAAGCCAAGTCCGTCCGCAAAGGTTGGCTTGCTGACGCCCGGCCAGTCCGTTGCCTCTTCCGCAATGGTCTGTACATCCGGAAAATCCCTGTAAACCATCTCGTTGAGATTTTTTATAAAGGCGATCGCTTCCAGGTTGCCATCCCCGCCATGTTCATTTGGCTCCCATTCTCCTGCTTTCCGGGAGTAATTCAGCTTGAGCATCGAGCTGACCGCGTCCACCCGCAGACCGTCGATATGATAGTGGTCCAGCCAGTAGCGGGCATTGCTGGTCAGAAAAGATTTGACTTCCCCCCGTTTATAATTGAAGATATAGCTGTTCCAGTCCGGGTGAAATCCCTTGCGCATATCCGCATATTCATAGGTGTTTGCACCGTCGAAAAGATATAACCCATGATAGTCGTATGGGAAATGGGAAGGCACCCAATCCAGGATCACCCCGATACCTTCCCGGTGAAAAGCTTCAACGAGGGCCATAAATCCCTGCGGATCGCCAAAGCGGGAGGTGGGTGCGTAGTAGCCCGTACCCTGATAGCCCCAGCTGCCATCGAAGGGATGCTCCATCACGGGCATCAGCTCGACGTGGGTAAAACCCATCTCTTTGACATAGGGTACCAGCAGCTCGCAGAGCTGATGATAAGTATTGTACCGTTCTTCGTTGTTGGGATCAGGTCGCATCCAGCTGGCCAGGTGTACCTCATAGATGCTCCAGGGCGCCGCCAGCGAATTATACGCCTTACGGGCCGCCATCCATTCGCCGTCCTGCCAGCCATAGTCCAGCGCCCAGGTGATAGAGGCAGTCTGCGGCCGCATCTCCCAGAAATAAGCATATGGATCGCCCTTATCCAGCGTGCCGCCTTTATATCCCCTGATATGATATTTATACGCCTCGCCCGTTTTGAAATGCGGGATAAATCCTTCCCAGATGCCTGACCGGTCGAGCCGGACAAAAAGAGGATACTGATCGGGGGCCCATTGATTAAAATTTCCGATAACGGAAACCGCCGTGGCATTGGGCGCCCAGACGGCAAAGTAATACCCCTCCGTTCCTAATACAGTAGCCCGGTGCGAACCCAGCAGCTCATAGATCCGGTAATGGGTGCCGTCCTGGAAATTACGGATATCCTCGTCCGTAAATAGTGAATAGTTCCATACCGGCCCGGTCGAATCGACAAAATGAAGTTCCTCGTATTTCTTTCCGGCAGCTGCTTCCACAATTTTTTTTTAATCTTTTATGCAATAGGAGAATTTTTGCGTCTTACCACATCAGGCGATGCAACATTGTCCGTTATTTTTTGTCTTTAACGTAAATTTAAGGGTCTTGTCTTGTATATCCCTGTTTTTCAGAATAATTTACAATGCCATTCATATTGTAAGCCTTTCTTCATTATGCCTAAACTAACTTTCCTCATCCTATTGAGCCTCTTGCTTTCCGTGGCCGCCATGGCCCAATCTTCGCAGATCAGCGGAAAAATTACCGACACAGCCGAAAAAAAGAACCTCGTCAACAGTTCCGTCTTATTATTGCGCAAATCCGATTCCATCCTGGTCAGTCATGCCCGCTCCGATGCATCGGGTAATTTCCGGTTGACAAAGGTTCCTGCCGGTCACTACCTGCTGCTGGTCACCTATCCCGCTTATGCCGATTATGTAGATACCCTGGAAATGAAAGATTCGGGTGACATGGTGTTTCCCCCCGTCAGCATGGTGCTGAAGAGCAAATTGCTGGAGGCGGTGGTCGTCAGCGGCAGCAAAGGGTCCATGCGCATCAAGGGCGACACGACGGAATTCACGGCCGATAGCTTCAAAACCCAGCAGGGCGCCACCGTGGAAGACCTGCTAAAAAAATTGCCCGGGATCCAGGTTGACCGCAACGGCCAGATCACCGCCCAGGGCGAAACAGTAAAGAAAGTATTGGTGGATGGGGAGGAGTTTTTCGGCGACGACCCTACCCTGGTAACACAGAACCTGCGCGCCGATATGGTGGATAAGGTGCAGGTCTATGATAAAAAAAGCGACCAGGCCGCCTTCACCGGCATCGATGACGGTCAGCGGGACAAAACGATCAACCTGAAGCTGAAGGACAGCAAGAAGAACGGCTATTTTGGCCGGCTCACAGCGAGTGGGGGAACCGACGGCTATTTTGACGGAGAGCTGATGGCCAACTATTTCAAGCAAAAGGAGAAGCTGGCTGTTTACGGCATCTTATCCAACACCGGCAAGACAGGTCTTAACTGGCAGGACAGGGACACTTACGGGCAGAGCTTCGCCAGCAACCTGGATGTCGACGAGAATACCGGGTCGATCTCGTATACCGGTCCGCAAAACGATGACCTGGACAACTGGAACGGGCAATATTCGGGGCAGGGTTTCCCCACCGTCAAAACAGGCGGACTCCATTACAACAATAAATGGGATGATGAGGCGCAGTCCATCAATGGCAATTACAAATACATGAATCTTTCCATCAATGGAAACAGCGCCACCAATTCGGAAAATATCCTGCCGGATACTTTCTATTATAGTAACTCGACGCAAAAATTCAACCGCCAGATCATCCGCAATAGCTTTAGCGGTACATATGAAGTGAAGTTCGATTCCACCTCTTCGCTGAAACTGATGGCGGACGGCGGCACCGATCATAAGATCAACAACGAGTACGATTACTCGGAAACCCTCGCCAGCGACAGCAGCCTGGTGAACCAGAATACACGCACCGTCAGTACGGTGGGCGACAACCGGGGCATCAACAGCAACCTGCTCTGGCGAAAAAAACTGGGCAAGCCGGGGCGCACGCTTTCGTTGAATATCCGGGAAAATTACAGCAACAACACCGCTTCGGGCTATCTGTATTCCACGACGGAATTTTACAGCGCCGGTCTGCCGATTCAGGATTCGCTGATCGATCAATACAAGAATTATCTGACGCAAAATATCCTGCTCGATTCACGGCTGGTCTTTACCGAACCCCTCGGGAAGAGTTCTTTTCTTGGCATCGACTATGGCGTCGGGATCAACAACACCCATTCCGACCGGAACTCCTACAATAAATCGACGGACGGCAAATACGACGCGCTGGATTCCGTTTACAGCAACGACTATCAATACAATATTTTCACGCAGCGGGCAGGCCTTTCGTATACGCTGATCCGAAAGAAATTCCGGTTCAGCGCCGCCAACGATGTCGCCTTTGCCGAATACAGCCAGCACGACCTGGTGGCAGATACGTCCGGGCGGCGCAATTTTATCAATTGGTATCCCAACGTCAATTTGACTTATAACTTCGCCCCGCAGGAGCGCCTGTCTTTGCGCTACTATGGCTATACAACTCCGCCGACCCTGCAGCAGCTACAGCCGATCTCGAGCAATGAGAACCCGCTGAACGTCATCATCGGCAACCCGGGTCTGAAACCCCAGTTCGGCAATAATATAGGTCTCAACTTCAATGATTATAAAATATTGACCGACCGCAGCATTTACGCCAGCGCCTCCTATTCTTTCACGCTAAACGATATCAGCAGCAACCTGATGGTGGATGATACGACCGGCAAGCAAACGACCCAGTCCGTCAATGTGAACGGCGCCTATTCTCTCCGCGGCAATCTCGGTTACGGGTTTAAATGGAAGGGGCCTGATCTGCACGTCAATTTCAACGCCAACGTCCAGGAAAACAACAATGTCACGATTGTCGATGCGATCACCAATACCACCCGGTCCGGGAACTATACGCTTGGCTTCGGCTTCTGGAAATCCAAGGAAAAGAAATACGAGTTTTATGCCAATGCCAACGTCACCTATACGACGAGCAAGTCGAGCGACGATCCCGCGCTGATCACGCATTATTTTACCTATCAGATCAATCCCAATGCAGATATCTATCTGCCGCTCAATTTCCAGATCCATGCCGACGGCGATTTCAATATCCGGCAGAAAACGGCGGTATTCACCACCAATAATGATGTTTTCCTGATCAATGCCTGGATCGGGAAAAAGCTGCTGAAAAATAACCAGCTGCTGCTGAAGGCAATGGTAAACGACCTGCTTGACCAGAATAACGGTTTCAATCGGAATGTGAGCAGTAGCTTTATCACGCAGAACACCTATAGCACGATCAAGCGTTACTTTATGTTCTCCGTGGTCTGGAATTTTACCAAGGCGGGTATACCCGCCCCGCGTCAGGGCAACTGACAAAAGGGCAACCGATAAAAGCCCAAACAAAAAGATCTATTATGACCAGAGCCTTTCTTTTATCGCTGTTGCTTTTCATCGCTGCCCGGCCCGCCCGGGCGCAGAATACCATTTTTCTCTCGCAGGGGAAAATAGAATTTGAAAGAAAGGTCAACCAATATGCGCAGATGGAAGCCGTGATGGACCCGGGCGATGATTCCTGGACGGAGTTTCGAAAGAAACTGTCGGGCAACCAATTCAAAACGGACTATTTCGATCTGCTGTTCACGCGCAACAAAACCTTGTACCGTCCCGGCAGAGAGAGCCCCGATAAACCCAGCCAGTTCTTTTTCCAGCCCCCGGCACAGGATAATATCGTTTATGCCGACCTGGACAACGAAAAAAGCGCCAGCCAGAAAAAGGCTTTTGAAGAAGTCTTTCTTGTTCAGGACACGCTCCGCAAGATAAAGTGGAAAATAACGGATGAGACCCGGGTCATCGCCGGCTTCACCTGCCGCCGGGCGAATGCCCTGATCATGGATTCCATTTATGTGGTAGCGTTTTATACCGATGAGATCCTCACCACGGGCGGCCCCGAATCTTTCAGCGGGCTGCCGGGGATGATCCTGGGTGTCGCGCTGCCGCATGAGCACGTTACCTGGTTTGCTACGAAGGTGGAAGCCGTCAGCATATCGGATGTGCAGGTGGCCGCGCCGGTGAAAGGGAAAAAAGTCAGCAACGCATCGCTGTTGCAAACGGTAAAAAGTTCATTCAAAGACTGGGGTAAGGAAGGTCAGCAATATATGCGGGCGTTGATGCTATAGGTTCATTACGCCGCAGTCCGGCTTACCGACGGAGCTCCAGGACCCACATCGTCCGGCCGGGCATGCTGGTCTTTTGATCCAGCGAATATTGCTGGCCCGTCAGGACATCGACTCCTTTTGTAAAACCGCCCGTCCGCTGCCCATACCGGCTGAAATCGAGGGTGACGGGCATCTCACCCGAATTCATCGCACAAAGGACCGTCTCTTTTGCATCATAGCGGAAATAGACATAGAGCGCCTTGTCCGGTGCATATTGCATCATTTTACCGGTCTTTAGCGCGCTGGACCCGTGTCGGAACATGCCCAGCGTTTTTACCAGCTGTTGAACGGCCCCTTCATCCGGGGACAGGTCTGTGCCGGTAAACGCATTTTTTTTATCGCCCGCCCAGCCGCCCGGGAAGTCCAGCCGCACCAGGCCATCCGGGTTGTCGATACCCTTCATCAGGATCTCGGTCCCATAGTACAATTGCGGAATGCCTCGTTCCGTCAGCAGCCATTCGAGCCCCATCTTCTGGCCGGCGATGTCTTCGCCGATCTGGGAGAAGAAGCGGGTCATGTCATGGTTATCCAGGAAAATGACGTTCTGCGTTGGATCCTGGTAGAGGAAATCATTACTGAGGGTATTGTATAGCTCTCCCACCCCGCCGCCGCCTTCGGAGGTATCTGTGATCGCTCCCTGAATGCCGGAAAAGAGACATTGAAAGTCCGTGGCGCCAGGCAGATTGCTCTTGAACGGGATATCGAGGTTATTGCGTACAAAATAAGCCTGGTTGGCCGTTCCATGCACCCAGGTCTCGCCAAACATCGTGATATGCGGATATTCATCGATCAACGCTTTATTGCAGCGGTTCATAAACTCCAGGCTATTGTAAATATAGGTGTCGATGCGCCAGCCGTCTACGCCAAAAGTCTCGACGCACCAAAGGGCGTGTTCGATCAGGAATTCGGCGAGGTCGGGGTTGTCCTGGTTTAGGTCGGGCATTTGGCGGGTGAACCAGCCGTCGCTGGTAGTCTTTTTATCGATCGCGCTGGCATGCGGATCGATCAGGGGTTGATCGCGGAAATTGGTCTGCGTATATTTTGGCCACTGGTGCAGCCAACTTTTTTCCGGGAGGTCACGAATAAAAAAATGATAAAGACCTACATGATTATAAACGGCGTCCTGGATCAGCTTCATCCCGCGCCGGTGCAGAGAGTCGGCCAGTCGCTTGTATAACGGCGCTCCACCCAGCCTCGGTTCGATCGTATAATGATCGGTGAACGCATAGCCGTGTTCCGTCCGGTTTGGCATATCGTTCTCGAGCACGGGCGTCATCCAGAGGGTCGTTACACCCAATTGCTGCAGATAGTCCAGGTGATCGATGATGCCCTGAAAATCGCCGCCATGCCGGAAATACATCGAGTCGCGGTTCAGCGACTGATCCCGCATCCCCGGGACACGGTCGTTGGAAGGATCGCCATTGCTGAAACGGTCGGGCATCAAAAAATAAATAAAGTCGGCGGCCGTGACGCCCTGCGCGAAGTCGGTGCCGTTTCCTTTGCGGCGGGGCAGCAGTTGGTAAGAGATCCTTATCGTTCTGCCGCCGCCCTTTGGGCGGATAAAAATCATCACTTCTCCCGGCCGGGCGGTCGGGCTGATCTTCAGGTGTAAGAAAAGATAGTTGGAGTTCTCGACGCGGTGCCAGTCTGCAAGGGTTACGCCGGGCCAGGAGACAGTGACGGAAGCCGCATCCCCGATATCCTTGCCGTGGATCATCAGCTCCGGTTTTGAATACTTCATCCCAACCCACCAGTTGCTGGGATAGGCCATTGCCGTCGCCGGAGCGGTTGCTGTTTCCTGTGCGGTAAGCGTTGCGGCCACCGCCATATAACCGATAAAAAATAAGGATAGTCTTATCATCTGAATACGATTAACGATCGGCATAAAACCCGGCTTTTTCCTGCTGGATACGGATCGCGCCCCCGTCATAAACGAACAGGACGGAGATGGCCCCCGCGATCAGGCAAAAGCCTGCCAGCACAATGGAATAGATCGGCTGGTTGCCGTAAATATGCTTGACGATCCAGCCACCAAACAACCCATTGATGATTTGGGGCAAGGTTATAAAGAAATTGAAGATCCCCATATAGATGCCCATCTTGCCGGCAGGGATGCTGCTACTGAGGATGACATAGGGCATGGCGAGTATACTGGCCCAGGCCAGTCCTATGCCAATCATCGAAAAGTTGAGCGTTGCAGGGTTATGAATAAAAAAGATCGAGATCAGGCCTATCCCGCCGGCCAGCAGCGACAGGGCGTGGGTCGTCTTTCTTCCAAGCCGCCGGGCGATGGCCGGTAAAAAGAGCGCATAGACCATGGCGACCAGGTTATAAATGCCGAAAGCGCTGCCTACTGCATTCCCCGCGTCGTTGTATGCTACCGAATGCGCATAATCGCCCGTCAGCCCATATACATGGGTGGCCACAGCATCCGTGGTAAAAACCCACATGCTGAACATGGCAAACCAGCTAAAGAACTGCACCAGTCCCAGCTGCCGCATAGTCCGTGGCATCAGCCGGAAGTCACGCGCGATCTCGCCGATAGCGCCTTTTTTTACTTCCGGCGCCGGGAGGACATCAGCTCCTTCTTCTCCGGAAGGCGGTGCGGGCCGGCCATGGTATTTATTGTATTCATCCGGCGGATATTCGCGCGAGAAGAACACGGTTACCAATATGGCGGTAATAAAAAATGCAGCCCCGATGTAAAAGGAATATTTGATATTGTTGGCGATGCCGTCCGGTCCGGCTACCTTGCTGACATGCAGCTTCGCCAGCCAGTCGGGCAGGTCCGACCCGATGACTGCTCCCAGCCCGATCAGGAATGTCTGCATCGAAAAACCGAGGGTCCGCTGCCTGTCCGGCAAGTTGTCCGCCACCAACGCCCGGAAGGGCTCCATGGCGATATTGAACGAAGCATCCATCACCATCACCAGGCCGGCGCCAATCCACAGCGCGGGTATGACACCGGCAAGTCCCCCTGAATTGGGCAGAAAGACCAGCGCCGCAGAAGACAGTAAAGCCCCGGTAAGAAAATAGGGTTTGCGTCTGCCCAACCGGTTCCAGGTGCGATCGCTGTAATGGCCAATCAGCGGCTGGACGATCATACCTACCAGCGGGGCCACAATCCAAAACAACGGGAGTTGGTCGACGTCGGCCCCGAATGAGCGGAGGATGCGACTGGTATTGCCGTTCTGCAAGGCGAAACCGCACTGGATCCCCATAAAGCCAAAGCTCATGGTAAAGATCTGTCCGATCGTCAGCGCGGGTTTCGGTAGAGCCCCCTGCCGCGAGGAGCCGGGAGAATGTGCTGTAGCCATAAACAATCTTTTATCATCAGATCACGAATCCGTTTGGCAGCACCGCGCCTTTCTTTATGACGACGACTCCTTCCTTGACAGTGTAAAGCGAGTGATCGGCATTCTCGAGGTGGTGGCCGCCATTTATCCTTACGTCGTCTCCGATCCGGCAGTTCTTGTCTACAATAGCATTTCGGATATAGCAGCGATGGCCGATCCCGACGGTGGGTAGTCCATGTGCCTGGGCCTGCGCGATCTCTTCGATCGTCTCATAATAGTCGACCCCCATCAGGTAGCTGCTGACAATGGTTGTTCCGGTGCCGATCCGGGTGCGGATGCCGATGACGCTGTTTTCTATCCGGGAGGCGTTGATGATACAACCTTCCGCGATGATCGTCTTTTCAAGGGTGGTGCCGCTGATCTTGGCGGGCGGCAGCATCCGGGCGCGCGTGTAAATCGTCTTTTCGTTATCGAACAGGTTAAAATCGGGGATATCCTTGGTAAGGCCGAGGTTGGCTTCGAAAAAGGAGGGGATATTCCCGATATCGGTCCAATAGCCTTCATACTGGTAGCTGACCACTTTGTATTTTTCGAGCGACTGGGGAATGATTTCCTTGCCAAAGTCGGTAGCTTCCACATATTCGTTCTGCAAAAGGTCGCTTAGCAATTGGCGGTTGAAGATATAAATACCCATGGAAGCCAGGTAGTTCCTTCCCTGCGCCTGCATCGCGTGCCCGGTGTCGCTGATCCAGGGTGGCAGCATATCCTTTTTCGGTTTCTCGGTAAAGGAGTTGATGTATCCGCTGGTATCCATTTTCATGATCCCGAAATCCGACGCATCCTTATCGTCAACGGGGATGGTGGCGATGGAGATATCCGCGCCCAGCTTTTTATGATGGTCCAGCATTTCCATAAAATCCATCTGGTAGAGCTGGTCGCCGGAAAGGATCAGGACATACTCACTGTCAAAAGGGCCGAGATGCCGGAGACATTGACGAACGGCATCGGCCGTTCCCTGGTACCAGGTGGGGTTATCCGGAGTCTGCTCGGCAGCGAGGATATCGACGAAAGCCGAGCTGAACGCGCTGAAATGATAGGTATTCTTAATGTGCCGGTTGAGCGAAGCGGAATTAAACTGCGTCAGGACGAACATCCGGGTGATCCCTGAATTCAGGCAATTGGAAATGGGAATGTCCACGAGACGATATTTCCCGGCGATCGGGACGGCTGGCTTCGAGCGGCTGGCGGTGAGAGGATACAGTCGGGTGCCGGCGCCTCCTCCCAATATGACGGATAAAATCTCTTTTGACATATACAAGCGGTTTGTTAAATGAATGATTAAATTATTATTCCACCCTATCTATCGTTTATTCCTTTATCCCCCATTGATCATCCGCTGATACAAATCCAGGTAGGCCCGCACACTGGCCTGCCAGCTAAAATCCAGCTGCATCATCCGGCGCCGGATGTCCCGCAGCATCTCCTGCTGCTGGAATAATTCTACCGAGCGCCAGATCCCATGGGTCATATCCTGTACGGAAGCCTGCAGGAACCGGATGCCATAACCGCCCGGGTCGCCATAGTCGATCACCGTATCGTGCAGACCGCCGGTATTGCGGACGACCGGTACCGTGCCATAACGCAGCGCATACAGCTGGTTGAGCCCACAGGGCTCAACCCTCGAAGGCATCAGGATAAAATCCGCCCCTGCATACATCAGGTGGCTGAGTGTTTCATCATAGCCGATATAGGTATTATAATCACCTCTCGCCATCTCCCGGATCGATTGTAAATGTCCTTCGATCCCGGGAACACCGCTGCCTAAGATAAGGAAGTTCATCCGGCGGCCAAGATAATAAAAGGAGTCTTCGACCGCCTGCGGCAAGAGGTCTGCGCCTTTGTCTCCGACCAGCCGGCCGATAAAGGTGATCAGGGGCTTTTTCGGGTCGAGGCCAAACCGGGCGCAAAGCAGCTCCTTATTTTTTTGTTTGCCTTCCTCCACCGTGTCCACCGTATAGTGATGTTCCAGGTAGCCGTCCTTGGCGGGATCCCAGACGACGGTGTCGATCCCGTTGAGGATACCGCTGCATTTGCCTTTTTCATATTCCAGCAGGGGTTCCAGTCCTGCGGAAGCGGATCTCATTTCTTCCAGATAGGTAGGACTGACGGTGGTTACTTTCCACGCGCACCGGATGCCGCAGGCCAGCGGGTTCAAAGCGCCCTCCCATTCGAGCAGCCCGCGTTTCCACATATCCCAGCCCGGTATATAGGTCGTTTTATCCATACCCGTCTGTCCCTGGTACTGCGCATTGTGGATCGTCAGCACCGTAGCGACATTCTCCAGGGAACGGTAGTCATAGCAATATTTGAACATAAAGGGAAGAAGGGCCGTATGATGATCGTGGACATGCACCACATCGGGACGGTGCTTCCAGGAGACCAGCCAGTCAGCGACGGCGATCTGGAAAGAGAAGAAGCGTTCGGTATCGTCACCATAGCCATAGACCTTTTCGCGGTCGAGCAAGCCAAAGATATCGACAAGATAAAGGTCAAATCCCAGTTTGTTGGTCTGCTCCTTGATTACCGTATAATTGAACCAGTAATTATGCAGGTGGGTGTATCCTTTATGGACGACTTCCCATTGATTGTCGCTGAGGAAACGGGTCCGGTACATCGGCATAACTACCTTGGCTATGTGCCCCAACTCGCGCTGGTACTTTGGTAATGCTCCCACCACGTCGCCCAATCCGCCGGCCTTTGCCACGGGATAACATTCTGCCGATACATGAAGTATTTCCATTAATCTCTTTTAAGGCTTAACTATGTGCGGACAAAAGGCTTTCCATGGACCCTAGCCCATGAGACGCAAGCAATTGTCGTTCAATTTAGCAAGGTTTTTCATTAAACGGCGTGCCGAAGATGAAAAAATTTTTCGCTTCGGAAAATCTCGCTATTTTCAGCACTTAATTCTACAAACGTGACTCAAAGTAACCAGGCAAAACTACCTACTAACACCGGCGCGCTCGCGACGCTGGTCCTCGTGTTCTTCTTTTGGGGGTTCATCGCTGCTTCCCAGAGTATCTTCATTCCGTTCTGCAAGCATAATTTCAATCTGACCCAATTCGAATCCCAGTTGGTTGGTTCTGCATTTTACGGCGCGTACTTCATCGGCTCACTGGCGCTTTATCTTATATCAAGTCTTCTGAAATATGATATTTTAAACCGGATCGGCTATAAAAAAGGGATCATATACGGGATATGGATCTCCGTAGTAGGCGCTTTATTGATCATTCCTTTCGCCAATGCCCATTCTTTTCCGGGTTTGCTGGCCGCCTATTTTGTCATTGCCCTGGGTTTTTCACTTCAGCAGACAGCTGCACAGCCGTTTGCGATCATCCTGGGCGATCCCTCGACGGGTAGTCACCGGCTAAATCTGGCGGGCGGCGTCAACTCGATCGGGACGACGGTAGGGCCGATCATCTTCAGCGTATTCCTGTTTGGCAAGGTCGGCGGGAACGCGGCAGACGCTACCGTCACGAATATCAACAATCTTTTCCTGATCGTCGCGTGTGTGTTTGCGGCGGTGGCGTTGTTCTTTACCTTTTCCAGGCTGCCTGCCGGAAAGGATGATGACCATTTCGAGGGTTCTTATAAAGCGTCCTGGTCATTGATCCTGATGACCTTGCTGATCGGCGCCGTCATCGTGCTCGGTCAACTGACCAGTATCCAGAAGCTTCCGCTCCTGATCGCGTCGCTGATCATCGTAGTGGGCATCCTGTTCGTTTCAAATGGCATGTCGGTGAGCAACGCGACAGGCTGGGGAGCCATGCGGTACCCGCAGCTGGTCTACGGCATGTTGGGTATATTCTTATATGTAGGCGTGGAAGTGACGATCGACAATAATTTCGGGGCGTTGCTCCGGGTACCGCACTATCTGACGGACGCGGGTTTGGATGAAAGCAAGATTTCCAAATATGTGAGCCTTTACTGGGCGAGCCTGATGATCGGCCGGTGGACGGGGGCGATCGGTGTCTTTAATTTGTCGGAGATGGGAAAGCGGATCGCGACCATTGTGGTGCCTTTTGTAGCCTTTGGAGTTGCGCTGTTCGTCAACCATCTTTACAGCGGGGACGTGCGGGATCTTTATGCGTACGCGGGTTTTGTGGCCGTTGCGATCGCTGCCTTCTTTTTCGGTCAGCAAAAACCAGTCAAGACGCTGCTGACGCTGGCGCTGCTGGCGGGCGTATTTATTTTGGCCGGCGTACTCACTTCCGGGATCTTCTCCGTCTATTGTATCATGGCCGCGGGTCTTTGCAATTCGATCATGTGGCCCTGTATCTTCTCCCTGGGGGTCGCCGGGCTGGGGAAATATACCAGTCAGGGCAGTTCCTTCCTGATCATGATGATCCTTGGCGGCGCGGTTATACCGCCGTTCCAGGGTTCGGTGGGAGATGCGGTCGGGATGCACAACAGCTATCTCGTTGCGGTAGCTTGTTATGTAGTGCTGGCCTGGCTGGCGTTGAAGCTAAAGAGCGTGCTGAAAGCGCAAGGCTTGAACTTCGACGAACAGATCGGCGGCGGACATTAAAAAATTGATCAGTTATGGCAAAAGCCTCTTCCTCTTCTCTATCATATGAATCATTGGCTATCGGCATCGATATCGGCGGCACCGGTACTAAGTTTGGTATCGTTGACCAGAACGGGAATGTCCTGTTCTCGGGTGAAATGTCGACACGCGGACATGCACAGATTGAAAGCTTTATTGACGAATTGCACGCCAATCTGCTGCTGCTGATCGAAAAGGCCGGTGGTTCAGGAAGGATGCGCGGTATCGGCGTAGGCGCTCCGAACGGCAATTTTTACAGCGGCACCGTAGAATATGCGCCAAATCTTCCCTGGAAAGGCATTCTGCCACTGGCCAAGCTCATCCAGAGCAAGTTCCAGCTCCCTGCCGTCCTCACCAACGATGCCAATGCCGCTGCCATCGGAGAAATGATGTATGGCGCGGCCAAAGGCATGAAGGATTTTATCATGATCACGCTGGGCACCGGTGTCGGCAGCGGCATTGTCGCCAATGGCAAATTGATCTATGGTCATGACGGATTTGCCGGTGAGCTGGGACATACGATCATTATTCCCAATGGCCGCTATCATGAAGGCACGGGGAAAAAGGGTTCGCTGGAAAGCTATGCCAGCGCTACCGGTGTAAAGCTGACCGCTATTGAAATGCTGGAGCAGCATCCGGATGACAGCCTGCTGCGCAGCGAACCGAGAGAAACGCTGGATTCCCGGACTGTCTATGATGCCGCCATCCGGGGTGATAAATTGGCCAAAGACATTTTTGATTTCACCGGCGCTATTCTGGGTATGGCCCTGGCTAATTTTGTGATGTTTTCCAGTCCCGAGGCGATCATCCTTTTCGGGGGGCTGACAAAGGCCGGCGACCTGATCCTCAAGCCCACCCGGGAGAATATGGAAAGTAACCTGATCCAGGTCTTTCAGAATAAGGTCAAGATCCTGATCAGCCATCTAAGGGAATCGGATGCCGCTATCCTTGGCGCCAGCGCCCTGGTGTGGGATATGAAGGGTTAGCCGCCAATTATTTCCTCTTTATTAGAAAGACGGTGGAAACGGGTCGTTCTCCCCCGCCGTCAGAAGGACGGATGGTCTCTTTCCCATTGACCAGCAGGCAGCTGCTGCCACCGCCATCGAGATTCAGCGCTTCATAGCAGCCCAATCCCAACAGGATCCGGGCTTCTTCCTGGAGAGTAGCGCCCGCGGCCTTTCCCGGCGTCCGCCCCTGGATGGCCAGCACGATCAACTGACCGTCCCGCGTATAGCCCATTGCCGTTCTTGGCTGATGATCGCCGTCGGCGTCGGGAAACAGCTGTTCTTCCCGGTTGCTGATGCGGATCTTCCCGTCATGGATCAGTACCGGACCGCCACCGACCGCTGTCCGCATTTTCCACCATTTCCAGCTGATATCCGCCAGGTCGAAGATAGAGGGCAGGGAATCTTTCCCTTTGGCTACGACCGGCATTTCTTCAAAAGCATAAGGCCATCGCCGGGACGTATCGGTAAAGGTCCAGGCGACGTCGGCCCGACGCCGGCGGTCAATGCCGATAGCGCCGCGGGTCGGATAATAATACAACGCAGAATCGGGCCCCGTCCCTCTAAGAGACATCAGGCTGCGTTCAACCAGCCTGCCGTTCCGGACGACCAGGCTCCAATCGGCGCCGGTGGTCAGGGAAAAAAAAGTACAATTGACCACCAGCAGGGGCTGCTGTTCGAGCTGGTAATATTGTAAGGGTGTAAACCGGTCGCCTTGTACCGTTTGCGTGGTAAAGACCAGTTTTTTATCTTTTAGCCGGGCAGCGACATAATAAGCGACGAAGGGGAATCCATTGAGGGAATCGGGCGAGCGATAAATATGTACGGAGGAAGGCAGAGGCCCAAAGTCCGCATCTACCCGGCGCCAACGCAGCTGTGCCAGACAACAGGTTGTCGGAAAAATGAGCAGGAATAGCAGGACTACCGGTTGGCGCGTCACCAAATTATATTTATGAAGTCATTTCCTTTTGACGAAGCCATTCCGTTCTCCCATAACCCGGGATTACATGCCGATCACTGTGATAGGAGGACCGGACCAGGGGGCCGCTTTCCACATAATCAAATCCCAGCTGATAACCCGTCTCCCTTAATTCGGCAAATTCATCGGGGTGGATAAACCGGACAACGGGCAAATGTTTTTTTGTCGGCTGGAGGTATTGGCCGAGGGTGATCACATCCACGCCGCTGCCCCGCAGGTCTTTCATGGTCTGCACGACTTCTTCCATCCGTTCGCCCAGGCCCAGCATGACCCCGCTTTTCGTCCGCATCCCGCCTTCCTTTAAGATCTTTAGCGTTTCCATGCTACGCCAGTATCTGGCTTGTATCCGCACCTGCCGGGTGAGGCGCTCTACCGTTTCGATATTGTGGGAGACGACATCGGGTGCGGCTTCGATGACCCGCTGAATATTTTCCTTTTCGGCCTTGAAATCGGGGATCAATGTTTCCAGCGTCGTATCGGGGTTGAGCGCATTGACAGCACGGATGGTGTTTTGCCAGATGATGCTGCCGCCGTCCTTTAGCTCGTCCCGGTCGACAGAAGTGATCACCGCGTGTTTGACCTTCATGAGATAGATCGCTTCCGCCACACGCTGGGGTTCATCCCAATCTACTGCATCAGGGCGGCCGGTAGCAACCGCGCAAAATCCGCAGCTCCGGGTGCATATATTGCCAAGGATCATAAAGGTTGCCGTTCCTTCACCCCAGCATTCGCCCATATTCGGACAATTGCCGCTCTCACAGATCGTATGTAATTTATGGGTGTCCACCAGCCCGCGGACATGCTTGTAGTTTTCGCCGATAGGGAGCTTTACCCGTAACCAATTGGGTTTCTTATTATTTTGGGCCTCCGCACCGCTGGCAGTCCGGAGATCGGATACCGCGGCTCCGGGAGCGTCAATGGGAACATCAATGGGCAATTCTTGCATCCTGCAAAAATACGTGTTATTTCCGACTGCCAAAAAGGATGCTGACGTAAGCGTTAAAGAAGAATTGACTCCCCGGGATCTTGTACATTATCGGCATCTTGCCGGTAAAGAATTCTTCGGTTAGCCCCACTTCGATCGCGGCGACGGTCTGGTTGAGCCGGCCATAGTCGAAGCGCATCGCTTGTTTGGCGTTGACGCCGGGCTTAATGGTCAGATTGCCCCAGCCGACGGTAAAGCCGGAGGCGCCGGTGATCTGGTCGCCGACCGTTGTATCGTCGGCCAGTTGGGCATAGGTCTGGCGGTCGCTTGCCCCGGTGATGGCATTGCTGATGTCGAGATAATAGGGTTTTAGCATCCCCAGGGTAAGGCCCCCGGTATACAACGCGGTCACCGCAACTCCATTCTTATTCCCCTTGCCCCCGATCAGGATCTGCTGACCGATGGCTGCCTTAAATTCGTAGAAGTTATTCAGCTTATAGGGCACCACCGAGGAAAAATCGAACCCGTCCGACTGGGCAGAGATGTGATGTTCCTTGGGGCTATGCTTTTCGTTTAGCTCGAACTCGTACAAAAGAGTACGCCTGGGTGTCTTGAATTTTCCTTTTTCGAAAGATATCCCGTAACCGTCGGTGGCCAGCCGGATGCCGAATACGTTCTGTTTGTTGAAGATCAGGTCGCCTTCTTCTTCCATTCTCAGCATGTTGTTCATACGGTCCCGCTTTGCATTTGCCCTTGCCTGATTCGGATAGTAGGTAGTGCTATCCTGGGCGAAAAGATGAATCACCAGGAAGGTAGAGGCGAGAAAGGATAGGAAAAATTTGCTCACTGCTAATGATTTAATTTAACTGGCGTAAATTTAGGTAAAATTTGCACAATGACTTCAACAGTTATTTACGAGGGAGAACTGAGAACGGTTGCCACACACCTTCAATCCGGAACCGAAATATCGACCGATGCGCCCGTTGACAATCAGGGAAAAGGAGAGCGTTTCTCCCCCACCGACCTCGTCGCCACGGCGCTGGGGGCCTGCATGGCAACGACCATGGGCATCAAGGCCCGCGATATGCAGGTAGACCTCCGCGGCATGAAGCTGTCCATCCTGAAGATCATGAAACCCGATCCCCGCCGGATCGCCGGGATCAATATCGCCTTTGAATTCCCCGATGGCTTCCAGGTCGATGAGAAACAACGGGCCATCCTGGAAAGAACGGCACATACCTGCCCGGTGATGTATAGCATTCATCCGGATCTGGAAGTAAAAGTGGAATTCAACTGGAATCCGGCGATGGCGGCGCAATAAATCAATCATGCCCGCTTTGCCCCAGCAGCCGCCGGCCGACCGCACAGTCCAGACATCTTTTCGGATCGCAAAAGTTTTTCTTTAATTCGAGCAACGACTGCGATGTGGCCGCGGTCGCGGGGATGATCCCCAGCCGGCGCCAGCGGTCGATCACGACATTGGTTTCCGGTCCGGTTTCTTCCAGCCAGCGAAGGGCTTTTTCACGGTACACCGGCATATCTCGCAGTAAACCATAAGCAAACAGCAGCGGAACGAAAGCATTGATCAACATGCTTTTTTTTATCATCGTTCCCATTCGCTTGGGCCGGGTAATGGAGGGCTGCCCCGGCAAATAATGATCTTCCCAGTAACCCGTCACCCTGAGATCCAGCCGAGACATCAGGTCCAGCGCCGATTCCGCTTCCCGGATCAGGGCGAACCAGCCCGGATGAAGGGACAGCAGATGGGCCAGCTCTACAAGGCGGATCGTCGGAAAATGACCGGGACGCATCCGGAGGAAAGATAAGGGCGTGCCAACCGGCTGAAGCTTGTATTTTGTCCTGCTGAAGCGATATTCCTTTTGCAGGGCAGCCGGGTATTCTTCCCGGAATTCGTCTTCCAATAACCCGGCCTGTCCAAGCAGCAGCGCCTCCAGCCGGAAAGGATCCTGCCGATGCCGGAGCATCAGCCGGAGGGGAAGGCTGCGGGCAATCGCAAAAAAAGCCCCTCCGTTGACCGGCTGTCCCAGGCTCCTGGCCATCAGCCACCAGGTGGTTTCTTCCCAATGCTGACAGTTGTCTTCCAGGCAAGACCGGATAAAAAGGGATCGTTGCCGTAGCCGGTGCAGCAGTAGTCGCCGGTGCCAGGCGACCCAGTCCTCTTGATCGATCTCCGGCAGCCGGCGTTCACACGGAACAAAGGCCCGGCTGATCATCCATTGACGGTATTGGCCCAATAAGAGCTTGGATGTCCGGTGGCCTAGCACGAGGATCGGGATTTTGCCGGGCGGGTCGGTGCAGTCATTCTCCCAAACGACGTGCAAGATCACCTCCCGGTAATGGAGATCTCCGTCATGTGCATGACGAAGCCAGTCCGAGGTTTTGAGATGCAGTTCGACAGGACCTTCGCGGAGGAGACCGCCGATATTTATCCGGGCCTTCAGAAAGTCAGGGCCCTGGTGCTGATTCGGCTCGCCGGCGGATAGGATCAGCAGGGTTTCTCCCGCTTCCGTAAAAAGTTCCTGTTGATTGAAATAGCGAAATTGCCAGACGAAATGTAGCAGAACTTCGCTTACCCGGTTATCCCGCATGATCTTTCTCCTCCTTTGGCAATTTAATCAAGGTCGTTGAAGCGGCCAAGTCAAATCATGCCGCGCGGCGGAACGGCCCAAACCCTCATCCCCAATCCCGCAATGCACGCACTACCCTGCTTACCGGCAATCCCATCACATTGTAGAAATCGCCTTCGATGCGTTTGATGCCCACCACACCGATCCATTCCTGGATGGCATAGGCGCCGGCTTTATCGTAGGGCCGGTACCGGTCCACATAGCCTTCGATCTCGGTCCGGCTCAACTCGTGGAACCAGACTGCCGTGCTGTCGGAAAAGGACAGTTCTTCTTCTCCTTTTAGCAGGTTCACGCCCGTGATCACGTTATGCTGCCGCCCGGCCAGACGCAGCAGGATGCGGACGGCATCTTCCCGGTCTACAGGCTTACCGATGATCTCTTCTTCCAATACCACTACGGTATCCGCTGCCAGGATCAGCCGGCCGGGGGCCACGGTTCCCCTCACGGCCAGGGCCTTGTTACGGGCGATATGCACCGGGATTTCCGCCGTGGGCAGACCGGGCGGCCAGGTTTCGGCCGTTGAGGGGACGATCACATCAAAATCTATCTCCGCCCATTCCAGCAATTGCCTGCGCCGGGGCGAGCCGGAGGCGAGTACGATACGTTGCATACTATTTTTTCCGTTCAATGTAAAATGATCAGGACCATGGAAAGGATGCCGGCCAGCATAATGCCCTTTATAACGCCGCTCAGTACGTGATAATCTGCCTTCGTCTGCGCCAGGTACAATTTGCGGAGAACCCAAAGCAGCGGGACATCCAGAAGTACCCCGCAATAGAGCAGCATGATCCATTCCGCCTTTGGCAGCAGATAGAATTGAATCACCGCCAGGGCGCCGATCAGCACAACCAGCCAGGTAGCCGCAAATACTTTTGCAACGTTCACGCCCCAGACGATCGGCATGGTCCGGCAGCCGTAACGGGCATCTCCTTCCATATCTTCGATATCCTTTACTACTTCCCGGATCAGGGAAATGATAAAGGCAAAACCGCTGTAAACGATCGAATATTTAAAAATGCGGGACAAAATGTATTGATAGCCGGCGTTCCCCAGGCTGGCCAGCCGGAACTCGCAGACATACAATACCAGGAGAACCCAGGCCGTCAGCAGCGAGATCACGACATTGCCGATCAGCAGCTTTCGCTTGAATGTCGTGCTGTAAAACCACAGGAGGATCACACAAAACAGGTTGGCCAGTCCGACCACCGGGTTCCTCACTTTCCAGCTGACATAAAAACCCAGCAGCACGCCTGCACCGGAGAGCACCCAGTGCCAGACGATGGTCCAGCGCCTTTTGATAAGCTTTTCGACCACGAGTTTGTCGGGCTTATTGACCCGGTCGATATTGAGATCGAAATAATCGTTGATAATATACCCTGCGGCGGCGATCAAGACGGAAGAACAGGAAAGCCAATAGAACAGGGCCGGCCGGAGCAGATTTCCAAAGCCTTCCGGCTGGCCGGTAAAACCGGGCACCACGACAAAATAATAGAACAGCAGCTGGGTGAGAAAAATAAAGACCAGGTTTGGCCATCGGATAAGGCGGAAAAAAGCTCCGGTTGAATGCAGCATACCAAATTATTTTGAGGCTACGGATAAATTGAATTCCCAATGACCATTGAGCTTCAACACTTTTTCAATGACATCCCGCACACAGCCCTTTCCGCCGTTGAAGGAGGAGATATAGGCGGCGATGTGGCGGATCTCGGGCGCAGCGTCAGCCGGGGCGCAGGCTAACCCGACAAATTGCATGGGGTGGTAATCCGGGATATCGTCCCCCATATACAGCATATCCTTTTCATCCAGCCCATGATCCTGTGCATACTGCCGGAGGACCGCTACTTTATCATGGATATCGAGGAAAATATCTTTTATCCCCAGGTAGATCAATCGCTGGCGGACCCCTTCCGAGAGGCCGCCGGAGATCACGACGACGCGATAGCCATTTTTGACGGCCAGCTGGAGGGAATAGCCATCCCGGGTGCTCATCCGGCGCACCTGCTCCCCGGTTTCAAAAACATGTACACTGCCATCCGTCATGACGCCATCTACGTCGAAAACAAATGTCCGGATCGATTTGAATTTTTCAAGTACGCTCATATCGCATTAGTTTGACAAAGCCTGTCCGGGCGTAAAAATAGCTGAATTCCCATTTAGGGCGCTGAAATTTCCTTTCGATGGTAATGATCCTCTATTTTAATAGTAAATAATTCATATAATTCTTTAATATCCTTGTAATTAGACAAAAGTTTTAAATGCTTTTCAATCGTGGTGTGATCCCCTCTTATCGCCGGCCCCGTCTGCATTTCTTCCGGCGGGTATCGTCCCAACCGGTTGGCCGTTTCATTGATCAGGGGCAGCAGCAGGGAAAAATCCGTCCCTTCCTGCCGGCAGAACCGGTCCGCAAGGATATAGAGGTAATTGGTAAAATTATTGACCAGGATGGCCGCCAGGTGAAGCTTAAGCCGGGTGTCGTCACCGGCCTGTTCCACCTGTGGGGAGAGGGTGCGGGCAAACGCCTCGATGGCCGGCAGGTCTTCCGGTTTGTTGGCATCAATCAATAGCGGGATCTCGGGGTAGGGCCGGATAGCTGCCCGCAGACTTTGGAGGGGGTACAGCACGCCGCTGCGGGCACTCACCGGTGTCAGTACGGAAGCGGCCACGGCCCCGGCACTATGCAGGACCAGCCGGCCCGGGAGCGTCAGGACATTGCCCAGCTCTTCGAGCGCCCGGTCGCTAAGCGCCACCAGGTAGAGATCGGCGGTCCGGTCGGTCTCCTCCCATCGGGTGGTATAACCGCAACCCCACTCTGCTGCCAGTAAGGCCGCGGGCTCCGCCCGGCGGGCGACTACCTGCACCAGGGTATGCCCGGCCAGCTTGATTTTTCCCCCCAGCACCGCAGCCACATTTCCCGAACCGATGATTACAACTTTCATTTGGTATGTTTGTAGATAAAACCCGGAAGGGTGTTTAAATAATGAAATTAAAGCAAAAACTGGCAACCCGGTATGCACGTGCGCAGCTAAATATTCTTTCCCTGGTCAGCCCCCGGAAAGCGGCGGTTCAGGCCTATCGTCTTTTTTGCACGCCGCGGAAGCGGGCGCGCGGGAAATATCCCGCCATCTTCGAAACGGGCGTGCCCCTTTCTTTTCGGCTGGATGGACATACCGTCCGGGGACATCGCTGGCAACCCTATTCCGACTCGCTGCGGACCGATACCGATGCGCCAAAAAAAGTGCTCCTTGCCCATGGCTTCGAATCCTCTTCCCGATCCTTCGAAGGGTTTATCCGTGATTTGCTGAAGAAAGGCTATGAAGTCGTCGCCTTCGACGCCCAGGCGCATGGCAGTTCCGGCGGGCGGCGGATATTTATCGCCGGCTATTCCCGGATATTTGCTCTTATCGAAGAGAAATACGGTCCTTTCGATTCCTGGCTGGGGCATTCCCTGGGCGGGCTGGCCCTGGCCTTGCACCTGGAAGCGCTTTCGCCCGATAGCAGCTGCCGCCTGGCGCTGATCGCTCCGCTCGCCAGTATCGCCGCTGCGCTGGATGATTTTGCGGTGTTACTGCACCTGCCGGCCGAGGTCGTCCTCGAGATAGACGAATATGTAAAAGAGACGGACGGTCATCCGCTGGCCTGGTATTCTCTCCGGCGCGCGCTTGGCCAGATCCGTGCCGGTATCCTGTATGTCCAGGATGAAGAAGATCCTGTCACTCCGGCAAACGGCGCCCGGGAGATCCGGCAGGACGGGCATCCCAATATCCGCTTCCTCTTTACCAATGGATTGGGACATCGGAATATTTATAAAGACCGGGGGATCATCGAACAGGTTGTCGAATTCCTGTAATCAGCTGTTCTTCCCTTCCATCATCGGGACAAAAGAAAAATTATCAAAGGTCTCTTCCGTCATGCTGCCATCCGGCTGCCGGGTAAGGCGAAGCATACGCTGAACATGTCCTTCCCCCACAGGGATGACCATCCTGCCACCGGGTTTGAGCTGCTCTACCAATTTTGGCGGAATAAAGGGGGCGGCAGCGGTAACGATCACCTTGTCGAAGGGTGCATAGGTCGGCAGTCCTTCGAATCCGTCCCCGTAGAAAAATTTCAAGCCGGGATACTTTTTATGATAGGCAAATTGCTTGTTGGTCTCGAATAGCTTTTTCTGCCGTTCGATCGTATATACCTGGGCGCCCAGTTCTGCCAGCACGCAAGTCTGATAGGCGCTGCCCGTGCCTATCTCCAGCACCTTTTCAAAGGACCGGATCTCCAGCAGCTGGCTCTGGTAGGCCACCGTATACGGCTGAGAGATCGTCTGCTCCTCTCCTATCGGGAAGGCGCGGTCTTCGTAGGCGACCTTGTCAAAGCCGGAATCCATAAAAAAATGCCGGGGAATATGAAGGATGGCCTGCAAAACACGATCGTCCGTGATCCCTTTATTTCGGATGACGTCGACCAGTTGCCGCCGGAGGCCTTTATGCCGGTAAGTATCTTCGAATGTTCTCACCGCTGCAAGATAATCGCTTTGCTAAATATATGTTCTTTACTTTTTTTTCTTTAGCCCGTTTCGAACGCTTAAATTGTCACGTTTTTATCCTTAACCGTTTAATTATAGCTGCATATGAAATTCAAAACAGGTAGTCAACTGGCATTCATGATGTTCGTTGAATACTTTATCTGGAGTTCCTGGTATGTGACGATGTCGACATATATGGGGGAAAATCTTCATTCCACCGGCTTTCAGATCGGCGGAGCATACAGTGCGCTGGCTATTGCGACGATGATCTCACCCTTTTTTGTCGGCCTTGTCGCCGACCGTTTTTTTGCCGCCCAGCGGATCATGGGCGTCATGCATCTGCTGGGTGCGGTATTGCTCTTTTTTGCGACCCGGATCACCGGCAACGGCCCATTCTACTGGATCATCCTGCTTTATTCCCTGTTATATATGCCGACTATTGCGTTGTCGAATAGCGTTGCCTTTTCCCAGATGGATGATCCGGGCAAGCAATTTCCCTGGATCCGGGTTTTTGGCACACTTGGCTGGATCGTCGCCGGGTTGCTCGTAGGCAATCTGCATTGGGAGAAATCGCCCAATACCTTTTATCTGGCAGCCGGCGCTTCACTCCTGCTGGGCCTTGTCAGCTTTGGCCTCCCAAATACGCCACCGAAAGGCAAGGCCGCCGGGGCTTCTGCGTCCAAAGCGCTGGGTACGGATGCCTTTGTCCTTTTTAAGAACAAGGCCTATCTCATTTTCTTCATCGCCGCCATCCTTGTGTGCGTTCCGCTATCCTTTTATTATGGCTTTGCCAACAAATTCCTCAACGAGCTGGGAATGGAAAATGCAGCGGGCAAAATGATACTGGGGCAGATATCCGAGGGAGTTTTCATCCTTGCCATTCCGTTTTTATTCGACCGGATCGGAGTAAAGAAAATGTTACTCATGGGGATGACGGCCTGGATCCTGCGCTATATTTGCTTTGCCTATGGCGGCCTGGGGCCCAATACCTGGATGTTGTACGCCGGCATTATCCTGCATGGTGTCTGTTATGACTTCTTCTTCGTCACAGGCTATATGTACACGGAAAAGAAGGCCGGAGAAAAGATCAAGAATGCTGCCCAGGGTTTGTTTACATTTGCCACCTACGGTTTAGGCATGTTCATCGGCACCTGGTTCTCGGGGGTGATTGTAGACAGTCATACGATAGCAGGTGCGGCCATCCCTCACGACTGGAAAGGAATCTGGCTCGTGCCCGCGTATATTGCCGCGGGTGTACTCGTTTATTTCCTGTTGTTCTTCCGGGAAAAAAAACAGCTTTCCGTTAACGCATAAATAAAAGTCCTATGCCAAAAATTGCCATGCTGGGCTCGGGTTTTATCGGCCGTTTCTACGCCGAATCCATCCTCGGTCAACGGCGCCGGGATTCCATCGTCAGCGTTTACTCCCGCCGGAAGGAAAGCGCGGAAAAATACGCCCGCGATTATAAATGCCTGCATTCGACGACCGAAATGGAGGAATCCATCGCCCGGCCGGATGTCGACCTGGTCTGTATCGCCTTGCCGAATAACCTGCATGAGATCGCGGTGCTGCTATGCTGCAAGCACCAAAAGGCGGTCATGACAACCAAGCCGCTTGGTCGCAATGCGACGGAGGCCCGGCGGATGCTGGAGGCGGTCGAAGACGCGGGCATCTTTAACGGCTATCTCGAAGACCTCGTTTATACCCCCAAATTCCTCAAGGCTTATGACAGTGTAAAAAACGGCGCGCTGGGCAGGATTCTCTGGGCTAAATCCAGGGAAACCCATCCCGGTCCGCATAGCGACTGGTTCTGGGACATCGAGCAGGCAGGAGGCGGCTGTATCCTCGACCTGGGCTGTCATTGCGTCGAAATTGCCCGTTCCTTTATCGGAAAAGATATCCGGCCGATGGAAGTCATGTGCTGGGCCGATACGCAGGTCAAGCCGATCGACGCCGAGGACCATGCGATCGCCCTGGTCAAATATGAGAACGGCGCTATCGGTCAGTTCGAGGTCAGCTGGACTTTCCGCGGCGGTCTCGATCTCCGCGACGAGGTCATGGGCACGGAAGGCACCATCTGGATCAACAACTGTCTGCGCACCGGGATGGAAATGTTCACCACCGGGAAAGGCGCTGATTATGTCGCCGAAAAGGCGGAAAGCACTACCGGCTGGCTTTTCCCGATGGGCGACGAGTTAAACGATTTTGGCTATAACCATATGTTCACAGAGGTTTTTAACGCGTTTGAACAGGGCAAGGCCCCGAAAGAAACGTTTTATGACGGCTATATCGTCAATTCCGTTCTGGATGCGGCCTACCGCTCGGCAAAGACAAAATTATGGGAGCCCGTCGCGCTGGACATCTGGCGGGGCCGGATTGGCGTCAGCAAGGACAGTCATTTACCGGAATACGATGCCGAACATTATCTTATCAAAGAAGAAATGACCCACTATGGCACCCGTAAGCTGATCCTGAAAAATAAGGCCAGCGGGAAAATATCGGAAAGAGTGCTGAAATAGGCCTGCCGGCACTGGGTTCCGGCAACTTATCCCCCGTCTTTTTCCCTGAAAAGGCCACCGGATAAGCCTTCGCTATCCTTCGGTAAAAGTATTGCACATACAGTGGATAAACTTAGCCTCGTTTTTTACGGGGCTATGTTATTTTTGAGTTAGCTCTTTACCGGGAAGATTATTTCCCCCGAAAAAGGGCCCTGCCGCGAGTCGGTTTGTCATTGGGTTTTGCCGGAATTGTCCCCAAAACAATGGTGGTCACCATATTATCTCATCTGCAATCTATTTACTAATGGAGAACGGAAACGAACTCTTATTGAAAGAAAATAAGGATCGATTTGTCATCCTTCCGATCAACTACCCCAGGATCTGGGAGATGTATAAAAAGCACGAAGCCAGTTTCTGGACTGCGGAAGAAATCGATCTGGGCAGCGACCAGCAGTACTGGAATAAATTGAACGACGGGGAGCGGCATTTTATTTCTCACGTCCTCGCCTTTTTCGCCGCCAGCGACGGTATAGTGAACGAGAACCTGGCCGTCAACTTTATGAGTGAAGTCCAGCTGCCGGAAGCCCGTTGTTTCTACGGCTTCCAGATCATGATGGAAAACATTCATTCCGAAACATACGCCTTGCTGATCGATACCTATATCAAGGATCCGCAGGAAAAGTATCGCCTGTTCCATGCCATCGATACGGTGCCTGCCGTGCAGAAAAAGGCGCAGTGGGCGCTCCGCTGGATCCAGCATGGTTCTTTTGCCGAGCGACTCGTCGCTTTTGCCGCGGTCGAGGGGATCTTCTTCAGCGGCAGCTTCTGCTCGATCTTCTGGCTAAAGAAAAGGGGGCTGATGCCCGGGCTGACGTTTAGCAATGAGCTGATTAGCCGTGACGAGGGTCTGCATTGCGAATTTGCCTGTCTGCTCTACAGCATGCTGGAAAACAAGCTTTCATCCGAAGCCGTTCAGGGGATCATCGCCGACGCGGTCGCTATTGAAAAGGAATTTATTACAGAGGCGCTCCCGGTCGATCTCATCGGCATGAACTCCCGGCTGATGCAGCAATACATCGAATTCGTGGCCGACCGCTGGCTGGATGAGCTGGGCTGTCCCAAGCTTTTCAACGTCATCAATCCCTTTGACTTTATGGAAATGATCTCCCTGCAGGGAAAGACCAATTTCTTTGAAAAGAGGGTCGGCGATTACCAGAAATCGGGGGTCATGTCCGGAAAAGAAGCGCAGACCTTTAGCCTGGAAGAAGATTTTTAAGTACACTCATTAAATCTACTATATGTTCGTTGTTAAAAGAATCGGGAAATCGGAATCCGTGAAATTCGACAAGATCACGGCCCGGATTGAAAAACTATGTTACGGTCTGGACAGACGATTCGTCAACTCCATCGATGTAGCCAAAAAGGTTATCGAGGGATTATATGACGGCGTCACTACGACGGAACTGGATAACCTCGCTGCTGAAACAGCCGCCTCCCTCACGGTAAAACACCCCGACTACGCCCTGCTGGCGAGCCGGATTGCCGTCAGCAACCTCCACAAGAATACCACCAAGAGCTTTTCAGACACGATGAAGCTCCTGTATGAGTGCCGGGACGGCAAAACAGGCAAACATGTTCCCCTGCTGGCGGACGAAACCTGGGCCATCATCCGGGAGCATGCGGAACTGCTGGACTCTACCATCATCTATGACCGCGATTATGGCTTCGACTACTTTGGTTTTAAAACGCTGGAAAAATCCTATCTGCTAAAAGTCGACGGCAAAGTGGTCGAGCGCCCCCAGCACATGTATATGCGGGTTGCAGTCGGCATCCATCAGAATGATATCGAGAGCGCCATCCGGACCTACCACCTGATGAGCGAGCGCTGGTTTACGCATGCCACTCCTACCCTTTTCAATGCCGGTTCACCCAAGCCCCAGATGAGCTCCTGCTTTCTGCTGACTATGAAAGATGACAGCATCGATGGCATCTATGACACGTTGAAGCAAACCGCGAAAATATCCCAGTCCGCCGGCGGCATTGGCTTGTCCATTCATAATATCCGGGCGACCGGTTCCTATATCGGCGGCACCAATGGCACCAGCAATGGTATCATCCCGATGCTGCGCGTTTTTAACGACACAGCCCGTTATGTGGACCAGGGCGGCGGCAAACGAAAAGGCGCTTTTGCTATCTACCTGGAGCCCTGGCATGCGGATGTTTTCGAATTCCTCGATCTGCGCAAAAATCATGGCAAGGATGAAATGCGGGCCCGCGATCTTTTCTACGCCCTCTGGATCCCCGATCTGTTTATGCAGCGGGTAGAGTCAGGAGGCGATTGGAACCTGTTCTGTCCGCACGAAGCGCCGGGTCTGCACGAATGCTGGGGCGCGGAATTTGAAGCGCTTTATGCCCGCTACGAAGCGGAGGGCCGCGCCCGCCGGACAGTAAAGGCACAGGATCTGTGGTTTGCCATCCTCGATGCCCAGATCGAAACCGGCACGCCTTACCTCTTGTATAAGGATGCCGCCAACCGCAAAAGCAACCAGCAGAACCTGGGCACCATCAAGAGCTCCAATCTCTGCACGGAGATCATCGAATACACGGCTACCGACGAAGTGGCCGTCTGCAACCTGGCTTCGATCGCGTTGCCGCGTTTTGTCAACAGCGGTCAGTTCGACCATCAGAAATTATATGATGTCACGTATGAAGTAACCAAGAACCTCAATAAGATCATCGACCATAATTTCTACCCCGTAGAAGAGGCCCGCAACTCCAATCTTCGGCATCGGCCCATCGGGATCGGTGTCCAGGGGCTGGCCGACGCCTTTATCCTGCTTCGTCTGCCTTTTGAATGCGATAAGGCCCGGCAGCTGAACAAGGAGATCTTTGAAACGATCTACTTCGCCGCGATGACTGCCTCGAAGGATCTGGCGAAAGTCGAGGGGCCCTATGCCAGCTTCGCCGGTTCGCCGACGTCCAAAGGTCAGTTCCAGTTCGATCTCTGGGACGTCGAGCCCACGCTGCGCTGGGACTGGTATCGGCTAAAGGACGAGGTTATCAGGCATGGCGTGCGCAATTCCCTGCTGGTAGCGCCGATGCCTACCGCCTCTACGTCCCAGATCCTGGGTAACAACGAATGCTTCGAGCCCTATACCTCCAACATCTATGTCCGGCGGGTGCTCAGCGGAGAATTTGTAGTCGTAAACAAGCACCTGCTAAAGGATCTGGTCGAGCTCAATCTCTGGAACGATGACATGAAGAACAAGATTATCTTCAACAATGGCTCCATACAGGCGATCGACGAAATACCGCAGCCTATCAAGGATATCTACAAGACAGTGTGGGAGATCAAGCAGCGGACGATCATCGATATGGCTGCCGATCGCGGCGCCTATATCTGCCAGTCGCAATCGCTGAATCTTTTTGTCGATTCGCCTTCGGCGAACAAGCTCACTTCCATGCATTTCTATGGCTGGAAAAAGGGACTGAAGACCGGGATGTATTACCTGCGGACGCAGGCCGCTACCCAGGCCGTACAATTTACGGTGGAAAAACAGGGTGGCAAAATGGTCGAGCCGCTGGTCAACGCGGCCGCGGTGCAGGTGGCCGTCGCGGATCCCGGTGAAGATGTGGTTGGCCCGACGTGCAGCATGGAAGATGGGTGCGTTGCGTGTTCGGCGTAGAGTTTTTTATTTCAATTTCATATCGGTTATTATTCCATTTATCCGCGCAGCCATCTCCGAGTTGATCCGATCAAAATCAGCGGCGGCTGACAGCTTGGTGTACACGCTAAAATAGAATTTTATTTTAGGTTCCGTACCCGAGGGGCGGGCGGAGATCTTGCTGCCGTCGGCCAGGATAAACTGCAGTACATTGGATTGGGGGAGCTCGATCGGCCAGGATTCACCGGAGGTGGGGCTCTTCCCAATGCGCAGCTCATAGTCCAGCAATTCCACCACCGCCGATTCATTGATCGTTGCTGGCGGATGGCTGCGGTAAGCGCTCATCATTTCGGCGATCTCTTTCTGGCCATTCATCCCCTTTTTGGTAATGGAGATCAGGGATTCTTTGTAAAAGCCATATTGCACATATAATTCGATCAACTTGTCATAAAGCGTTTTTCCTTTGTCTTTTTCATAAGCAGCCATCTCGCAGAGGAGCGCCACCGCGCTGACAGCGTCTTTATCCCTGATCTGACTGCCGATCATCAGGCCATAGGATTCTTCGCCGCCGATAACATAATTCTCCATCGATTCCTTTTCCTTTATCAACTCGGCAATGTATTTAAACCCGGTCAGCACGTTGTAGCATTGCACACCGTTGCGCCGGGCGATCTCATCGATGAGATCCGTGGTAACGATGGTCTTTACGACCATATCGTTGTGTCCGGCGATACCTTTTGCCTTACGGGCTTCGATCATATAATTAAAGGCCAGCACCGCCGTCTGGTTGCCATTCATCAATACCCATTGTCCTTTTTTGTCTTTTACCCCGATGCCTACCCGATCTGCATCCGGATCGGTCCCCAGGAGGATATCGGCATCGATCTGCTGGGCTTTGCGGAGGCCGATGCTCATCGCCTCGCTCTCTTCCGGATTGGGGTAAATGACGGTTGGGAAATTACCATCCGGTGTCGCCTGTTCATCCACCACATGGACGTTGGTAAAGCCGAAGCGCTGCAGCACCTCCGGCACCAGCTTGATCCCGGTACCATGGATGGGTGTATAGACAATCCTTAAATTATGCTGGCGTTCAATGACTTCCGGATAGACGGACAAATTACGGACCATGGCGATATAGGCTTCATCGAGGTCTTTTCCGATCATAGTGATGTTCATTTCGCCGCCCCCCCATTTCACCTCGTCGATCCCGCCAATCTTTTCCACTTCGGTGATGACATTCCTGTCATGCGGAGGGACCAACTGGCCGCCGTCATCCCAATAAGCTTTGTATCCATTGTATTCCTTGGGGTTATGAGAGGCTGTGCATACGACTCCGCCCTGACAGTGCAGGTAGCGGATCGCAAAGCTCAATTCGGGGGTTGGACGGAGCGATTGAAACAAAAATACTTTTATCCCATTGGCGGCGAATATATTAGCGGTTGTTTCCGCAAAAAAACGACTATTGTTGCGGCTGTCATGTGCGATGGCGACGCGTACTTCCTGTCCGGGGAATGATTTTTTCAGGTAATTGGCGTACCCCTGGGTAGCCATACCGATAGTATATTTATTTATTCGATTGGTTCCCACTCCCATAATACCCCTTAATCCGCCGGTGCCAAACTCGAGGTTGCGGTAAAAACTCTCTGTCAATTCGCCGGGGTTCTCCTGCTGCAGACGGGTGATCTCGTCTTTGGTGGCCTGGTCATAGTTCCCTGTTAACCATATAGTCAGTTTGTCCTGTATAGCAGCATCCATTTGATTGATTTGAGGCCAATTTCGGTAAGATTGAGAATATTAGCAAATATCGCCGGAAAAGTTCCCGGTCCCTATTTTGTTCCTCACAGAAATTGCTTATATTTGTTTATTGCTTCTTTCAAATATCCTGCTATAAGTATAACTTACTCTTCACAATATCCGGTGAAATTTTTGTAGTCTATCTGTACCGTTTGATGTTTATTTTTATGCCTCTTAACCGGAACACGGAAAATGATGTATTTGCTCTTACGCGATAACAAGCAAAGTGGCCCCTATTCACTGGACGAATTAAAGGCAAAGGGCCTGAAGGCTTATGACTTGGTATGGGTCGAAGGCCGTAGTGCTGCATGGCGTTACCCTTCAGAAATTGAAGAAATGAGGTCCTTTGCACCTGCCGTGGAAGAACAGCCATTTGATCGCTTTTATAAAAAGCCGGCTTCGGTCAGGTCGACCGCTGCTTCAGAGGCCGTCGTTTCTTCTCAGCCGGCAGCGTCTTCCGCTTCCGAAACTTCCATCCCCGTTACTACTCATTATCCGGATGAATATTCTTCAGCGCCCCGCAAACGGACCATCTATGTGACAATGCCCGGCGGAGCGGCCCCTGCTGTTATGCGGGAGTCGCCGAAGGAACCGGTCAGTGAAATTTACCGTGAGCCTGCCAGGGAGACATACCGTGAACCCGCCAGAGAGGTATTTCATGAACCTGCCAGAGAGGTATTTCATAAACCCGCCAGTGAGACATTTCGGGAACCTGCCAGGGAGGCATTTCTGGAACGATCCGGGGAAATAATGCCACAATTCCCGCAACGAAAAAAAGTTCGGTTACTTCAACCGGTTGCCATCGGCCTTTGTATATTGGTCTTATTGGCGGCGGGCATTTTTATCGGCCTGTCGATTCAAAAAGACGATTCCGGTCGTTTTAAACTCGCTTCCCGCAAAGGATCGGGTGATAATGCACAACCCATCGTTCACACTGCGGCGCAACAACTGCAGGTGTCGCCCGCTGTCGCGAAGGTTGTCATTCCTGCCCCGACACAACAGACTCCCCCCCTTGTATCTTCATCGCCAACTCCCGGGAACGCTGCACCGGTAACCGACCGGCCGGTCAGCAAACCGCCCAGGGTAACAACGCCAAAGCAAAAAGCGGACGCTTCGAAAACACAGGTTGTTCTACCGGTGACGGTTAGCGATTCTTCGGGGATCCAGCCTACGGCCCTTCACCGGGAAGCCATACACAGAACGGATCCGGCAGAAAGCCAGGCTATAGCCGACAAGGAGAACATTAAAGCCGGTCTGGCCAACCAGGTGTCGGTAGGAACCAACAAATATGAGGTAGGCACCTTTGGCGGGATCAATCATCTGCAAGTGACCGTTACGAACCGCTCGGCCTATTCTCTCGACCTTGTCGTCGTGGAAGTGCAGTATATCCAGGCGAACAAAAAAACGTACAAGACCGAAAACCTATATTTTCACAGCATCAGTCCGGGTTCGGCTCTCATGCTGGAAGCGCCAAAAAGTTCAAGGGGTATCCAGATACAATACAAGATCACCTCGATCAATTCCAAAGAGCTGGGCTTATCAGAGTCCGGCATCTAAACTATTCATTAACACTGATTTTTCCACATTTCTTCTCATTTGGCATAGTAGTTGAAAAATACAAGCGGTCACTGAGCCCTCTGACACCTGTTCACACTCTTAACTGAAAGCCTGTTGCATTTGTCGATTGGAATATCGTCCCGGGAAACGGGGGGAACAGTCCATGGAGGCGATTCATTTATTTGTGATTATCAAAAAAGGAACCGGTATGAGAAACGCAATGGTGCAATTATGTTTAGTCATTATAGGAGTTACAAGTATTCACGCCGTCCGATTGCTGGAGACTTCTTCTTTTCATGTCCGCATATTTCCGGCAGAAGGCGCGGGTAAGGTCTTGGCGATACAAGGGCGTGATTCCCTGGAGATGACAAATGTCGATGGGGAATATTATTTACGCTCGATCAATTCCGGTCATTGGCAGATTAACGTGGAGTCTACTATGCCTTACAAAAGTATACAGTATAAAATAACGGTTAAGCCAGGGGCCGACACGGACCTTGGCGAGATCAGGCTTACACAATAAAAGGTAAGATTGGATAGGGTTTGAACAGCACCGATGCGGTGGCTGATTCATCCGTCTGGAACCATTTTTCCAGCATGGTGCTGTAGATGGCCCTGAAATCGTATTGCATCGCCAGGTTGTCATTTACCGTCAATTTATCCGGCCAGACAGGATTCTGACCGATAATATTCGCCTTAACTTTATCGCCGAAGATAAATACCGGGGCCGCTGCACCATGGTCTGTTCCGCCGCTGGCATTGGATTGGATCCGCCGGCCAAACTCCGAAAAAGTCATTCCCATCACGCGGTCGCCAACCTGAAGACCGGTAAGATCGTCCTGGAAGGCGTTGATCGCCTCGGACAATCTGGCCAGTAGCTTTGCGTGGGCTCCCGTTGTCGTGTCCGCCGTCTCCACCTGCCGGGCATGCGTGTCGAACCCGCCCATACTTACCAGGTAGAATCGGGTCTTAAGCCCACCCGCTACCAGCCGGGCTACTATCTTCAGCTGATCGGCCAGCGGATTCTTCCCGGGAGGGGGGTAACAATCCGACTGACGCGTCACTTTTTGGGCCGCCGATTTTATCACGCCGGCATACTGGTCGGTCTTGACCGCCATCTCCCTGATATAGGCCAGCTGATCTCCGGCCCGGGATTGCCCCGCGGGCTCCGATTTATCATTGATCAGATCGTAAAAGCTATTCGGATTGCTGATGGCCATCCCCATCGTCAGGGAAGGCCCCTGCAAGGCAGGCGAGACCAACGAACCCACTTGTATCGCCAACGGATCCGGCATCTCCGGGTTGGGGTAATTCCGGGGGAATTGCGGGTATTCTTCATCGAGATAGCGGCCCGCCCAGCCGGTAGGCAGGATCTGGCCGGCATCCGCACCGGTCAGCCAGATGTCCGTAGCCCTGAAATGAGAAAAGTTTGGCTGCGGGTAGCTTACCCCCTGCAGGATAGCCAGCTTCCCTGCCGCAAACAGCTGCTGCATTTCCGGCATGGCCGGGTGAAGACCGGTCTTATCAAAACCCTGTAGCCGTAATATCTTGTCTTCCGGTATGGCAATATTGGTCCGGGCTGCACGATAGGCATCGTAATATTCCAGCGGGATCACCGTGTTCAGACCATCATTGCCGCCATTCAGCTGGATCAGCACCAGGACCCTACCTTCGCCCATTCCCTTTGCGGCCGCGCGCAGCAGCGGAGAGGAGGCCCATGCCCGGAAAGACATTCCATGGACAAGGGAAGGCAAAAAGACAGGCATCGTCAGGATGGGTATCGTACTTCTAAAAAAATCCCTGCGCTTCATACTGTTGGTTTTATTACATCAGCTGATACTCCGGCAAGTCCATCAGGTGACGATACAAGGCTTTTAATTTATTCGTGACCGTATCTCTGGCTGCTTTATCTTCCGGCTTCTCCCGGTAGGCCAGCCAGGCATTCGTCCAGTAATGGTCCGAAGCCATCCCGACCAATCCCGACAAGAGAATATTGGTTTTTATAAATTGCAATTCTTCCGGCGCCAATTCAACGCTGTAAAGGGCTTTGACCGATCCCGCGATCAGCCGGTCAGGGTCCTCCACGCCGGGTACGCCGGCGGCAAACGCTACGGGGTCGATCACGACTTTTTTCCCATTCCGGCCCAATCCGCCGCCCACCATTTTATCCGTAAACTGATTGCGTTTTGGCAGCGTATCCGAGCTGATCCACAACTTGTCGTATTCCGGCTCCTGGTAATAAGCCTGCCAGCCGGCGACATTTGGTGGATCGCCGATATTCTGCTGTAAGCCGGCTGCCTGATTACGGACCTGTTCCCAGAACCCATAGAGGTCCGCGTACTGTCCGGCATCCGGGAAGGCAACATTGAATTCCCGGCATAGCCCTACGGTAAAATCCACCGGGCTTTTGATCATGCTGCCATAATTGGCAGGGTCAAAAAAATGCCTGCTGGTCAACAGCTCTTCCAGTATTGGCCGGATATCATAGTCTTTTTTCCGGAAGAGCGCGGCCAACGGCCTGATGACATTGTGTTCGGTCTCCTCATCGATGCTGTGATAGACGAAGAAGCGGTAGAGCTTGCGGCAGATAAAATGCGAAACCTCTTCACAGGAAAAGATCATGTCCAGCAGCTGGTCGATCTCGAAGGCGGCGGCTGCCCCTTTTAACCCGCGGATCAGGCGGTTATCGTAAAAGACGGAAAACTGTTTATCGCCTTCATCGTGCCGGTTATGATCGAAAGAAGAAGTAAAGGTCTTATAATTGATCGTGTACCCGGTCAGGACCCGCGCAGCCGCTTTTACATCGGACTCCGTGTAATGAGACCCAGGACCTTTCCCAACCGTAAACAATTCCTGTAATTCCCGGCCGTAATTCTCATCGGGGGCCTTCTTCGTATTGGCATACCCGTTAAGATAGCGAAGCATGGCCGGCTCGGTGCTGACAGCCCTTACGAGCTCCTTGAAATTGCCCAGCGCATGCTGACGGAGCAACGAATTGTATTGATAACAAAATAAGGCATTGTCGACGGTATTGGTTTCGGTCACAAAATGATTGTGCCAGAACAAGACCATCTTTTCCCGAAGACTTCTCTCCTGCCCGATCATTAAACCCAGCCACCAGGATTTAAAGGAATTCCTGCGGCGGCCATTATTCATCCCGTCATATTTTTGTGAAACGGTCCAATCCGCTCCCGCGAGGATCTCGGGGTCGGTATATTTATCATCGTTGTAATTGTTGACCGGCGGACCCGGCAGCGGGTATTCGGCATTCACCAGCTCACGGACGGCTTTCTTTGGTGATTTCTTTAGAAAATAGTCTGCATCCGCTCTTTTTGCGCCGAACATAGTGCGCCGGAGCAGATGGGCTACCTGCGCTTCCTGCCATTGGCCCTTATAGCGACGTATACCGGAGGAGACAGTTATTGGATCAGCCATACTCCTTTTTAGACAGAATTATGCCAGAAAAGTTTAATACCTCTCTTATTAGCAGTCGCTTAACAAAACATCTTACCTTGTGCGCTCATCCGTTTTTTGTATATGCCACAAATTCTCCTGTTCGGCGCCGGGAAATCGGCGACCAGCCTGATCCGGTACCTGATAGCTGTAGCCGCGGCCCGGAACTGGCAGCTGGTCGTGGCGGAAAACAATCTTTCCCTGGCTGAGTCCAAGATCGGCGCCGCCTCCTGCGCCAAAGCGGTCCGGCTGTCCATCGAAGAGGAACCCGAAAGGGACAGGCTGGTCCAGGAGGCCGATATGGTGATTTCCCTGCTCCCCCCGACCCTGCATTACCTCGTGGCGCTTTCCTGTCTGAAGAAGAAAAAACACCTGTTGACCGCTTCCTATGTGGACGACGGGATCAGGGCGCTGGCTCCTGCCATCCGGGACAGCGGCTTGCTGTTCCTTTGCGAGATGGGGCTGGACCCCGGCATCGATCATATGAGCGCCCTGCACTTTATCGACCGGATAAAAAGAGATGGAGGCCAGATCCTTTCTTTTCTTTCACATACAGGCGGCCTCGTCGCACCGGAAAGCGATGATAATCCCTGGCACTACAAGATCAGCTGGAATCCGCGCAATGTCGTGCTGGCCGGCGCGGCAGGCGCCCGCTATAAAGAAGATGGCCATATCGTGACGCGGGAGTACGCGGCGCTTTTCGGCCAGACCGGGGAGATCGATCTGCCTGAAACCGGTCCACTCGCCTGGTATCCTAACCGGGATTCGCTTCCTTATATGGCGCTGTATGGGCTCGAGGATGCGGGAACCTTTATCCGGACGACGCTGCGCTATCCCGCGTTTTGCCGGGCCTGGAGTAGCCTTGTCCGGGCAGGTCTGACCGATGACCGGCAGCCGCTCCGCCAACTGGAGTTGACCCGTGGCCTGCCGTCGCCCCGCGGCTCGGAGTCGCCCCGCGGCCTTGAAGGCCGGACGATCGCCGACTGGTCCGCGCCAATCCTGCCCTATGTCGACAAGGACAACCGGGAGCTGCTGGAATTTCTGGGTCTGTTTGAGCCGCTACCCATCCCGCCGCAGGCGCAGACCGCCGCCGATATTCTTCAATTCCTGCTGGAAACCAGGCTGGCGATGCAGCCGCAGGACAAGGATATGATCGTCATGCAACATGAGATCGGGTTCAAGAGAGAAGGAAAACATTGGCTGGAGAAAAGTACGCTTATCGTGAAGGGAGAAGACCATTGGCATACCGCGATGGCCAGGACAGTTGGTTTGCCGCTGGGCATTGCCGCCAAATTACTGCTGGAAGGTAAAATCCCGCTTCGCGGGCTGCATATCCCGATCCTGCCGGAGCTCTATATACCCGTTCTGCAGGAGTTGGAGCAGCAGGGGATCCGCTTTGAAGAGACGATCACTTGAACAAGCGATCAGCAGAACAGGCGATCAGCTGACTTCGACGACGAGGGCGTTAAGGATCTGGTAATTGATATCCCTGAAATAAACTTTGTATTTGCCTTTTTTCAGGTACAGGATGTAATTGCCCGTGCCGTTGGTGATATAGGTCTGGTCGGCAGGCACCAGCTGCCAGGGCGTGTTCTCATTTTGCTGGATCTCATCAAGGTAATAAGCCTGAACGAAATACACACCCAGCACCGGGGGCTTAATGGTAAAAGGCTGCCGCAATCCCCCCAGGCTAAGCCATTCGGGCCGCCCATCTTTGTATTGAGTGGGGGGGTGAATGATACACAAGTCATACAAATCTTTATCCATCACATTTATCGGGTTGTTATTGACCAGGGCGATAGAAGGTTCGGTCAAGGGGAATTTTGCCAGGTAGGCCTGGTAAATCATCCGGCCATAGGCGAAATTGCTCTCTTCTGTCATATCGGTTTGATCGATCGTCAGCGGGTCGATCCCCGAAATGCGTTGGAAGGCCAGCGCCATCGGGATAAACCCTTCCGGACCGGGCTTTTTGCTGATATGGGTAAAGGAGGCATGCACCAGGATCTTTGCCGCCGTATCGTGTTTTAAGACGGCGTATATATTTTCGGCCTGGATGGAATCCCGCTGGTTAGCCGTATGCACGCCCGCGGCAGTGTCTTCATAGGGTATCAGCGTATAGCCCAGCGACAGGGCTGTCCGGATCAGTTCTCCGGCTACGGGCTCTGCCGCATAGTACCCGGTGTGCATGGTCACCCGGGGCAGGGTTTGATTGGAGAAATTATTCAGCATCTCCATGGCCAGGTAATGAAACCCCTGCCGGTAAAGATCCGCCAGCAGAGAAAGAGTAAAGGCCCGATGGATCGGTTTGGCAAATGCTTCGTTGATCATGATCACGCGGCGGCTTCTTGCTTCCAGGTGAATATACCGCCGGGCCTCCACATGCTGAATATTTCTCAGTCCGGCCGCCGTCTTGTAAATCTTTTTCGTGGCCGCCTCGTCGAGGGTATCGTATCCTTTTACCAGGTACTGCAAAGCCGTTTCATAATCACCGGCAAAGGCAAAATACTGGCTCATTTCATCATAAAAACCTTTATTGGAATAAATTTGGCGGAATTTCTGCTCATCCCGGAAACCATGATACAATGGGAAGAGGTAGTGAATATTGCCCTTGGGGGTAAGCGTCAATACCCCGAGCCGGGGACTGTACCCGATGGGGGCGGTCATCAGGCAGTATTGTTTCAGCCGTTGAACCGCGGGGAATAGTTCCTGGGAGCGGGCCGGGGTGATAGTCGCGGCCATCGCGATGGCGATCAGGAGGGACATTGCCGGGAAGCCGGGGTAGTTACGAATGCGCATTCGGGTGCAATAATAGGCTATGGATTGTTAGGGAAATTATAAAATGGCCGTGCGGCTCAGTTCCTTGCGAATATTGGCCAGGCTGACCCAATAAACGATCCAGCAGACAAGGGCGCCCAGAACGCATCCGATCGGAAAGAGGTGGCGAATATAGTAGGCTGGACCCGGATGATAGACATCGTAGACGGAAACCTTTGAAATATCCGGCTTGTCCGGCTCATACGTCGAAAACAAATTAAAGAACACAAAAGTGAATGACAGGGCAGCATATGCGATGCCGGTACCAAGGGTCGGATAGGTCGCCGACGGCAGCTGCGGCACCGGGCTGCTGTTCATCAGGCTTTCTTCCATTCGATAGAGCCTCTCCTTACGAATGGAGCGGGCGATTTGAACAACGACAACAATCTGCAAAATAAGGTTAAGAAAGGGGATGAACTGAAGCCAGACCAGCCCTGGCCGTATCCGTCTGTTTTCCGGCCGGATGGCCTTTAGCGTCCTTTGCTGCGTAATCAGGAAGAAGATGGCCGGGATAAGGAAGACCAGCAATACGATCAGTTGCAGATAACCGTCATTGGGTTTAGAGTTCATGTTCTCAGTTTTATTTTAGCGCATCCAGCTTCTCCTTCAGCAGCCCGACGCCCATCGAGGCAGGCTGTTCGATGGTGATCAGATTATGGATGGGAGAAGTATAGGGGATCTTTTTGTCGATAATGAATTTATGGGCGCCGGGAAGGGCAAAGTCCACGAGCCCTGCTGCAGGGTATACGACCAGTGATGTGCCTACCACGACAAAAATATCCGCCGACCGCACCAGCGCGGCTGCGTATTGGATCATGGGCACCGGCTCCTCGAACCAGACGATATGCGGCCGCAGCTGGCCGCCGTCTTCTGCCTGCTGTCCCAGCAGGATATCTTCGCGGATGTCGTAGATCAGCGTCTCATCCGACTCGCTGCGCATCTTGAAGATTTCGCCGTGCAGGTGCATCACTTTTGTGCTGCCGCCCCGTTCATGGAGGTCGTCGATGTTCTGGGTGATGATGTGGACGTCAAAATCCTTTTCCAGCTCCGCCAGTCCAAGGTGAGCGGCATTTGGTTCGGCCTTTGCCGCATCGCGGCGCCGCATATTATAAAAGTCCAGCACGAGGGCGGGGTTCTTTCTCCAGGCCCGCGGGGTAGCTACTTCCGTTACCTCGTAACCTTCCCACAATCCGTCGGAGTCGCGGAAGGTCCTCAGCCCGCTCTCGGCGCTGATGCCGGCGCCGGTGAGGACCACTATTTTTTTCTTATCGGATACCCGTTCCATAAGGTCGCAAAATAGATAAAACTACCCAAATCGTCATAAAAGTTCGCAAAATGCGTACTCCCGGAATCAATTCTTTATTCCCGCAACCCGCACCGCGGCGTTTATTTTTCTCCAGCCAGCGCCAGGACCGTCGCCCATTCTTTGTCCGTTACGGGCTGCACGGACAGTCTCCCGATACGGACGAGCGCCATATCAGTGAGCCGTTTGTCGGCCTTGATTTGAGCAAGACTAACGCCGTTCTTTAATCGCCGAACAGGCGCCAAGTCCACGGCAACCCAACGATCGTCATCGGTAGTTGGATCCTGGTAGGCCTCTTTGATGACTTTTGCGATACCGACTATGTCGGTACCCTCGTTGCTATGATAATATAATACCTCATCACCTTTCTTCATCCCGCGGAGATGAAGGCGGGCAGCATAGTTGCGGACACCGCTCCAACAGGTCGATTTGTCTTTTATCAATTGGTCGAAACTGTAGACCGAAGGTTCTGATTTTACGAGCCAATGCGCCATACGAAATAAATTTTTTTTAAAAGCAATCTGTGACGAAACCATTTACCGTATGTAATCCGTGGTTATAGGTAACAACCGCAAATGAACAAAATAATCATTCGTGAAAAAAACAAAAATTTCGTTTTTATGCAACTATTGAAAAAAATGGGTCTGGTGATGTTTTCTGCCTTTTTGATGAATGGCGCCTTTGCGCAGGAAATGACCGTCGAAGTAGGAGGTGCTCCCATGTATCCTTCCAAAAATATAGTAGAGAATGCCATCAATTCAAAGGATCATACTACGCTGGTAGCCGCTGTAAAAGCCGCCGGACTGGTAGAAACGCTGGAAAGCGCCGGTCCGTTCACCGTCTTCGCTCCTACCAACGAGGCCTTCGATAAGCTGCCAGGTGGCACCGTCGAAACGCTGGTCAAACCCGAAAATAAGACAAAGCTGACCGGTATTCTCACCTATCATGTCGTAGCCGGCCGTCTCGATTCCAAGGCGCTTGCCGACCTGATACAGCAAGGCAATGGCACCGCACAGCTGACTACAGTTGAAGGCGGCAAGCTTTGGGTAATGATGAAGGGGAAAAATATCGTCCTGAAAGATGAAAATGGCGGAATGGCCACGGTCACCATCAAGGATGTCTATCAAAGCAATGGGGTGATTCATGTCATCGACACTGTCCTGATGCCTAAATAGTTTGGGAAGATTTTGAAGTAGCCCGGAGAAGATTAAATGCCGAGCCTGAAAGCATTGATAATCAATAAAAAGCCATTTTTTTAAAAAAAAGTGGCTTTTTAAAATCCAGGAATGAACAGCTTACGTAGGTATCACCCGAGGCTTGGTTTTAACCCTATTTAACGCTTGCGACAGGTTGTTTTAAGGGTCAAGACCATCCGATTACTTAGGTAATATGGGTGGTCTTATTTTTTTGCCGGCGGTTGTCGATCGATCTTAATCATTTGCCAGGACATCGGCAATATGCATTGTCCGGATGGGGTAACCTTTGTGCCGGATATAACCGTCGAGGTGCATCAGGCAGGAGAGGTCGGTAGAAATGATATAGTCCGCTCCCGTCTGCAGAGCATTATTGACCTTCTGATCGGCCATGGCGACCGAGATCGGTTCAAATTTTACGGCAAAGCTCCCGCCGAACCCGCAGCAGGTTTCCGTATCGGCCATCTCCAGCAGCTCCAATCCTTTTACCTTGGCCAGCAGCTTACGGGGTTCTTCGCGGATCTTGCATTCGCGCAGCGCCGCACAGGAATCATGATAGGTGGCTTTTCCGTAAAGAGAAGCGCCGATGTCTTCGATACCCAATACATTCACGAGAAAAGAGGAGAATTCAAAAACTCGTTTTTGCAGGTCCCGAACTTCATTGTGAAGAGAGGAATTATTGAATAGTGTTGAATAGTAATTCCGCACAAAACCGACACAACTTGCGCTGGGCGCCACTACGTAATCGTGTCCGGAGAAATCTTTCAGGAATTTGGAGCAGACATCGCGGGCTTCGTCCCGGAACCCGGCATTGAAGGCCGGCTGGCCGCAACAGGTCTGATCGGTGTTATAGTCCACGTCCACGCCTGCTTTCTCCAGCACTTTCACCATATTGAAAGCGGTCTGGGGGTAAAGCTGGTCTACAAAGCATGGTATAAATAGCTGGATGGTCACTAAAATGTCTTTTGCAGGGATATCATCTTCAACGCTGTAATAGCCGCCTCCTCTCCTTTATGGCCTTGTTTGCCGCCGATCCTATCCTCCGCCTGCTGCTGAGTGTCTACGGTCAGTATCCCGAAAATTGTAGGAAGGGGCAGGGTCAGGTTCAGGTGGAGCACTCCGTCCGTCACAGCCCGGCAAACATACTCAAAATGCGGAGTATCGCCCCGCAGAACGCAACCCAAAGCTATAAAGGCCTGGGGGCGGTCATCTTTATACTTGTGCGCATCCCAGTAGGACCGGATCGTAAAAGGGATTTCGAATGCGCCGGGTACGGTGACCACCTTGTAGCCGATCCCACCCTTTTCAAGCGTCTTCCGGCATCCGTTTTCCAGCGCACCGACAATCGCATCGTTCCACTCTGTACGGACAATAACCACATTGACATTTGTCAGATGCGGAATGCCGTCGGCTGTTTTAAATAAATTGCTTTTGCTGACCTCAGCCATGTGGAAAATATTGTTATTGGATGGCGCCCAGACGCGCCAGGTATTTGTCGATCTCGGCGCCCCGTTGCGAGGTGGGGTACTTATCCTTTATCAGGCGATACATAGCGATAGCATCCTGGGTCTTGCCCATGCTTTCATATAAGTAGCCCGAGCGGAAAAGATATTCCGGCGAAAGGAGCTCGTCTTTTTCATAATAAGTCCCTGCTTTCTTGTATTGCTCGGCTGCCTCTTCTTTCCGGTTAAGTTCGGAATAAGCATCGCCCAGCAAGCCATAGTCCCGTTCCTGCACCAACTGTACGGAGGTGGAGAAATCTTTCAGGTATTTAACCGCATTGTTATAGTCCCCCAGTTGCAAATAGCAGCTGCCGGCATAAAAGGAAGCCAGGTTTGCTGCCCTGGTACCGCTGTACCGGGCGATGACTTTTAAAAAACCGGCATTTACATTATCCCCGTTGAGGGCCAGCCGGGCGGAATCCAACCGGTAATATTGTTCTGCCCTGAACATCGCCTCCGTCGCGTTCTTTTCGTTTGGTTCGCTGAACATGTTGCGGTAGACAAAAAATCCGCCGACGATGACAATAAGGGCAATCAGCACATAAGAAGCCTGCTTACCATACCGTTCCCAGATATTCTGGAGTTCGGCCACAGGGTTTTTCTCTTCCTCGAGGTGTACAGGGTGTTTGATCTCTGGCATCTTTATACGATTTGGCTTTTAACTTTTAATGATGGGTTTGGGCGGGGACAGGTTTTGTCCGCGCGGTTTAGTCGACGATAAACGGATAATGCTTATCTACATACACGTCTTTCAATAGTTCTGAATCATCCGGCCAGGGTGAATCTTCGGCAAATTTCACCGATTCGGCGATCGTATTGCTGACGCGCTGGTTGATGGCATCGATATCTTCCTGGGTGGCAAATTTCTTGCTGAGGATGATTTGCAACACCTGCTGGATCGGATCTTTTGCCTTGTATTCGTCTACTTCTTCCTTTGTCCGGTATTTCTGCGGGTCGGAAATGGAGTGTCCCTTGTATCGATAGGTCTTTATCTCCAGCAAGGTTGGGCCATCGCCTTCCCGGGCTCTTTTCACCGCGCGGGCCACTGCTTCATGGACGGCTTCCGCACTCATCCCGTCGATAGAATCCGCCGGCATCTCATAGGCATCTGCCAGTTTGTAGATATCGACCACGTTCGAGGTGCGCTCTACGGAAGTGCCCATGGCGTAATTGTTGTTTTCGCAGATAAAGACGACAGGCAGTTTCCAAAGCATGGCCAGGTTGAAAACTTCATGCAGCATCCCCTGCCGCGCGGCGCCGTCGCCGAAGAAGGTAAGCACTGCATTATCCGTTCCTTTATATTTTTCGGCAAAAGCAAGGCCTGCACCCGTTCCGATCTGCGCCCCGACGATCCCATGGCCTCCGAAGAATTTTACATCGACACCAAAAAAATGCATGCTTCCACCTTTGCCCTTGGCCGCTCCCGTCGCCTTTCCATATAGCTCGGCCATACAGGCATTTGCGCTAACGCCTTTGGACAACGCAAGACCATGGTCCCTGTAGGCCGTAATAAAAGGATCTTCCGGTCGCGTAGCCGTCATACATCCGGCGGCGATAGCTTCCTGCCCGATATAGGCATGAAAAAAACCGCGGATCTTCCCTTCCATCTTATATTTTTCTTCAGCCATCAACTCGAACTGCCGGATGAGCTGCATCAGTTCGTACCAGTACAGGTAGGTCTCTTTTGAAAACTTGGTAGCCACTATTTTGAACGATTTTTAAAGTCGGGGGCAAATATACGGCGAAATCCGATTTGATGGCGATTTAAGGGATAAGATCGTCGAAGATGAATTTTTCCGGCTTTGGCAGCGGCTTCCGTGGCAGCATCTCTGGTCGCATAGCGGTGTTGTAGACAAAGCTGGCCAGGATCAGCGCGGCCTGTTCCATATCATCCATGACGAGGTGGTCATAATTGTCCTGGTTGCTGTGATGAGTCCTTGTCTCGTAGTCCAGCGGGTCCTGGATGAACTGGAAGCCCGGGATCCCCACGGCGTCGAAGCCCAGGTGATCCGTCGACCCGGTATTGTGCATGGAGACCGTAGCAGCGCCCAGATCCGTAAAAGGCGCCAGCCATTGCCGGAAGATAGCGGCGGCCTTGTCGTTGCCCTGGGCAAAGATGCCGCGGATCTTTCCGGAGCCGTTGTCCAGGTTATAGTAGGCGGAAATCTTTGCCTGTTCAGGCTTCAATTTCATATCGAGCGGGTCCCCAAAATGATTCTTTACATAATGGAAAGAGCCCAGGAGCCCTTCCTCTTCGCCATCCCAAAGAGCTATCCGGATGGTGCGCCTTGGCTTTATCCCCAGCGTCTTCAGGATTCGTATGGCCTCCAGCGCCACGATGCTGCCTGCCCCATTGTCCGTTGCGCCTGTCCCGGCCGTCCAGGAATCCAGGTGACCGCCCAGCATGACAACCTCCGACTGTAAAGCCGGATCGGTACCGGGTATTTCCGCGACTACATTATGGCCCTGCAGGTTCTGGTCGTACAATTTGGTGTCGCTTTGCAATTCGACCGTGACCTCCCGGCCATCTTCCGCCAGGCGCTGGAGTCGCAAAAAATCTTCTTTGGATACCTGCAGGCTGGGCATTTCCGGCTGGTCCTTTTTCCGATAGCCGATAAAGCTCTGTACGAACACGGTCCCGTCCCTTCCGCCTTGTCCCGTGAGGACGGCCGATGCTCCGCTGGATCGTATCAGATGCTGCACCTGCAGCATTTTTGTAAAATACGGAATGATGCCGTTCAGGTCTTCCTTTGTCAGCATATAGGTGTCCCCAAGGACGGCCAGCGCACTGTCGGTATAGCGTTCCGCATCCGGTTTAAAACGCGGGGGCGCAGTCGTATCCTGGGACTTGATCAGCAATACCTTACCTTTCATTTGAGCCAGGTGGGCGACAACCCAGCCGGAATCCATTTGTTCTACCAGGAATACCGGCGCCGATACCGGCCCTTGGGTACTCCCGCTCCAGGGAATAGCATAAGCGATCAACGGGCTGTAATAGGGTGTGCGCATGGCCAGACTGGTCCTTTCGGCAGACCAGCCCATACCGAATTCACCCCAGGTTTCTATCGAAGCCTTGCTAAGCCCCCACCCCTGCACAGTCTGTACGATCCAGTCCGCGGCACGGCGCCAGCCCGGAGAATTGGTCAGACGGGGGCCGATCACATCGGTGAGTTGATGGGCGATCTGCGGGATCTGCGAATGCAGCAGCTCTTCCTGCCGGATACGGCGCATCATAGACGTATCGATATTTTCATTTTGGGCGTGGAGCAGGACGGGTAGTGAAAGCGCGGCTAACAGCAGTGAGCCCGTAAATTTCTTCATAGCAGCTGAGTTTAGCGGAAAGATAATACTTTGCAGCCTAATTCAAATACCGTTGCTCCGCATAAAGGACATATCCGTCGTACAGTTCAAGAATTATCCCGAGGCCTCTTTCCGGTTCCGGGAAAGGATCGTCGGCATTTGCGGCAACAACGGGGCCGGCAAAACCAACCTGCTCGACGCCCTGTATTACCTCTGTTTTACCAAGAGCTATTTTAGCCGGTCCGACCAGCAAAGCGTACACAGGAGTTCGGCCGGCTTCCGCATAGAGGGGCATATGGAAAAGGAAGGAAAAGAGACGGAGGTTGTTTGTATCTTGCGGGAAACGGGTAAGAAGGAGTTCATGGTGGATGGGGAGGCGTATGAAAAACTGTCCCGGCATATCGGGCGTTTCCCCTGTGTCATCATTGCCCCGGATGACATCCAGATCATCACCGGCGGCAGCGAAGAACGCCGCCGCTTCCTCGATGCCCTTCTGTCCCAGCTGGACCCGGTCTACCTGCAAAACCTGATCGACTATAACAAGATCCTCCAGCAACGCAATAGTTTTCTTAAATCGCTGACAGAACGGAAATTGTCCGAGAAAAGCCTGCTGGAAGTATACGATGCGCAACTGATCCGCCCCGGGACCTGGCTATTTGACCGGAGGAATCGTTTCCTGCAGGAGTTCCTTCCCCTGGCCGGTCGCTTTTATACCCTGATCGCCGGCTCGGAGGAGCCTGTTTCCCTTGGCTATGAAAGTCAGCTGCTATTTGGCTCTTTTGACGATCTGCTGCGCCGGGGGCTCGAAAGGGACCTTTATCTTCAACGCACCGGCAGCGGGATCCACAAGGACGATATCGGCATCTCCTATGCCGATCAGCCCTTTAGGTCGATCGCCTCCCAGGGACAGCGCAAAAGTCTTTTGTTTGCCCTGAAACTGGCTGAATACGAGACGCTGAAACGGGAGAAAGGCTTTCCCCCCCTGCTGCTGCTGGATGACGTGTTTGAGAAACTGGATGAAGGACGCATGACTAATTTACTGGACAGGGTCTGTGGGCAGGACGAGGGCCAGATCTTTATTACCGACACACATGCCGGGCGTATCCTTCAGCAGCTTGATCGGTTATCCGTCAGCTGCCAGATCATCACACTTTGAGGGATATCAATTATCAGTGCATATACGCAAATTTTTTACCGGTTTAATGGGAATAACCGACTAAAAAACCATATATTTACTGGTACACACACGAAAACTCGTAGAAAATTGATTGCTATGTCATCCGACCTTGAGACTTCTATTCGCTGGATAGAAGAAACGAACAACCCCGATAACGCTTATTTTTCCTACTCAGTAGATGATACCGGAGAATATGGCCTTATAAAAGCCAATAAAGAGGGACTTCGGCTTTATGCAGCCGATCTCTTGAAAAAATCCGTGCTCATGGAAGAGCAAGACCAGGAAGCGCAGCCGCTTTTTTTCTCTCCAAAAGATTGGATGTACAGCGATACCGGCTACAACCTCATTGCCGGCGTCCTTCCTCAATATCAGTCCCGGCGAAACATCCTGACCGAAGGTCAGTCGCCCGTCCGCCAGAGCAGGCCAAAGGAAAAGAAGCCAGTCCTGCTATTTGTCGTGATGTGCATAACAGGGGCCCTGCTGATGCTGGTTACTCTCAAAGCTTTTCCTAACTTGCGCCTATGGGTGAATATTCATTAGGAGACGCTTTAAGGAAATTCCTTAATCAAAGTCACCTGAAAGGTTCCATACAGGCTTTGCAGATCGAAGAAGTCTGGGAGCAGATCATGGGTAAGACCGTTGCCCGGTATACCGACAAGATCCGTATCCACGGGCACACGCTTTATATAGATACGGCTATCGCCCCCCTTCGCCAGGAGCTGCTCTACCAGAAGGAAGCCATACTCCGACGCGTGAACGAGGCGCTGGGCGAACCGGTTATCCGCGAAGTCGTCATCAGGTGATCAGCCGCACTCTCGGATCTACCAGTCCATACAGCAGGTCGGATAGCAGGCCGACGACAATAAAAAAGAAAGAAGTGACCAGCACGGAACCCATGACGACGGGGAAATCCAGCACCTCCAGGGCATTGACGGTCACCTTCCCGATCCCTTTCCAGCCGAATATCGTTTCGACAAAAAAAGCTCCTGCCAGCAACTCGGCAAACCAGCCGGTAATGGCGGTGATCACCGGGTTGAGGGCATTCCGTAGCCCATGTTTCCAGATGACTACACGGGTGGGCAGTCCCTTGGCATAAGCGGTGCGGATATAATCCTGGTCGAGCACATCCAGCAGCGCGCCCCTTGTCAGCTGGGCAATAATGGCCATGGGCCGGATACCAAGGGTGATGGCCGGGAGGATCAGGTTCTGCAATTGTAAGTGCCGCCCGGTAAAGGGATTGGTATCGAAGAGGTTCCCGGTCATATGGAGTCCTGTTACCCCGCTGAAGACAAATCCGAAGAGGTAGGCGATTACGATGCCCATAAAAAAAGAAGGGGCTGAAATCCCGATCACACTGACAAAGATCGCGGAGCTGTCCATCCAGGTACCTTTCCGCATTGCTGCCAGTACGCCCAGACCGATGCCAGAGATCGTCGCCAGGAGCATAGCCGCAAACGCCAGCAACATCGTACGCGGGAGGGCTTCTATAAGGATATCCCAAACCTCTCTTTTGGACTGGTAGGACCGGCGGAGATAAGGCCATTTTATGGCCAGACAGATGTTGCCGCCGATAAAGAGCCCTTTCAGTCCTTTCTGCCGGATCTCTTCCCGGCTGTGGATGGCGACGGGTGAAATATCGTTGAGGTAATAGACGAACTGCTTCCACTTGGGCTGATCCAGGTAAAGCTCTTTCCGGATATTCTCCTGGGTAGCAGCATCGGCCCGCTGCCCGATGACCAGCCGGGAGGGGTCGCCGAAACCCTGGAAAAGGAAAAAGACAGCCACGACCACGCCCAGCAGCACCAGCAGCCCATAACCCATCCTTCGTATGAAATAGCGTACCATGTTTATTGATTCGGTAGTTCGCCCACTGCCGATAACACATCGGCGAAATCGGCATAGCTCCATTTCCCGAGTATGGTGCCACCCTTTAACAGGTATAGCGTAGGGTTAGCCCTGGCCGCCGTTTTGATCGCTGTCGCATCACATTTCAGGACGGTAACATCCGCGGCTATCCCGATCTGCTGTGTCCGGGCTACCAGGTTGTCAAAGTCACCGGTGATAATAAATACTGGTATCTTTCTGGCCTTTGCGTAGGTCAGGATCACCCCGAACAACCGGTCCGTGGACTGCGCGCCTTCCAGCTCTTTTTCGAATAAGAAAAGCTTATATCCTCTGGCCGTCAGCACCTGCAGTGTGGTATCCGTTCCCTCGCCGGTGACCAGGTTGAAATCCTTGATGGCGGCTTCGGCGTTGCCCTTACGGATCAGCTTGTCATACCGGCTGACGAAGTGATAGGAGTCGGAAAAATCGGCCGGGAAGTGGCTGGCATCGAATTCCAGTTTCTTCCCGTTCTTTTCATAGACCATAGTAATGACGGTACTGTCAGGGACGGCCCCGGGAGGCGGCTTCATTTTTTCGGGGATATTGTTGCCTTTCTTATAGGGAAGGCAATCCACTACGGGCAGGTGTTTCAGCACATACCATTGAAAGTAGGAAGACAGCGCAGTCGCCAGGATCAATACTGCTGCACTGCCCAATGGCAGCAGGACGGGCCGGATCCGGTCGCGGAAAAAGAAAAGAAAAACGATCAGCACCGTCAGCAGCAGATCCTTGAAAAAAGACTCGCCGGCGGTGAGCGGGATACAATCTCCAAAGCAGCCGCATTCGCGGACTTTACCGGACAGGTAGGCATAACCGGTGAGGAAGGTAAAAAAGATGATCAGCAGCAGCAGTAGCCAGCTGAATAATTTCATCCGCCAGCCGAGGAGTATCGCAACGCCGGCCACGATCTCAAAGACGATCATCAGGATGGAAAAGGTCAGCGTGAAATGATCCAGCCAATGAAAATTCCATACGTCGAAAAATTCCTGCATTTTATAACTGAGACCCAGCGGGTCGTCGGCTTTTACCAGCCCTGAAAAGATAAACAGGACTCCAACCAGGGTGCGGGCAATGGAGATGAGGATTTTCATGGATGAACTTTTTATGCGGTATGCCTGCCTTCTCCGATCAGGATCAGGGCGAAAAGGGAATAATTAATGATATCGGTGAAATTCGAATCGATGCCTTCGCTGATCAGCGTTGCCCCATCATTGGCGACGATCTGTCTTATCCGCAGGATCTTCATCAAAATCAGGTCTACAAAACTCTCCTGGCTCATTTCCCGCCAGGCCTCGCCATAATCATGGTTCTTATCGAGCATGACCGACCGGGCCTGCAGGATCTTTTCATCGTATAGCCGGTCGGCGGCGGCGGCGGAAAGTTCTTCGGGGGCGTCGGTCTTGAGCGACAGCTGGATCAGCCCGATAATCCCGTAATTGACCATCGCCACAAATTCTCCGGTCTTGTCCTCCCCAACCTTTGCCTTTTCGGTCTCCTGTAAGGTCCGGATCCGCCGGGCCTTGATATAAAGCTGATCTGCGATCGAAATCGTTCGCAACACCCGCCACGAAGTGCCATAGTCCCTGGTCTTCTTGTTAAAAATATCCTTGCAGTCACCTGCCGCCTGGTCATATTGCTGAATCGTATTTTTCACGAGGCCTAATTTCTCCATTGTCGATTTTATTGTTGAATTTTACGGGTATCATGCCGTACGATCCGATTGGTAAATGTAAAGATAAATAGCAAGCAATATGTTCACGCTGAATGGCAAGGGTAAATTATTGACGATCCGCCGGCCGCTGATCATGGGCATTATCAACCGGTCCCCCGATTCTTTCTACAGCGGCAGCCGGTTCCCGGATAATGATGCGTTGCTGCAACAGGCGGAGAAGATGCTGACCGGGGGCGCCGACTGGCTGGATATCGGGGGCCAAAGCACCCGTCCCGGCGCAGCGCCGGTAGGAGAAGAAGAAGAATTACGCCGGGTAGTAGACGCTATCGGTCTGCTGCACCGGCATTGGCCGGAGCTGCCGTTGTCCGTGGATACCTGGTTTGCCCGGGTCGCCGCGGCGGCCGTTGCAGCCGGGGCTTCCATCGTCAACGATATCAGCGGCGGTCTATCGGATCCGGCGATGCTGGAGACAGTCGGCCGTTTGGGTGTACCCTATATCTGTATGCACATGAAAGGGAGTCCTGTGACGATGAATAAGGAGGCGGTATATGATAATGTCGTTACAGCGGTGCTGGACTTTTTTATCCACCGGATCGAAGCATGCCGGAAGGCCGGGATCCATGATGTCATCCTTGATCCCGGGCTTGGGTTCGCCAAGACGGCGGTACATAATTTCCAGTTGTTGCATCAATTGGACCTTTTCCGGATCTGCGGCAAACCACTGCTCCTGGGAGTCTCCCGTAAGTCCACTATTTACCGGACGCTGGGGGTCAGCCCGGAGGAAGCGCTAAACGGAACGACCGTTCTTCATACGCTCGGTCTGCTGCATGGGGCGGACATCCTCCGGGTACACGATCCAAAGGAGGCCAGGGAGGTCATATTGTTACTGGAGGCTTACCGGCAGGCACAAGAAAAAACGCGCTGATGGTTGTCAGCGCGTTTTTATTTCTCACGTCGTATTGTCTTTGCTATAACGTTGTGTTGCCTTATTTATGCGGCTGCTGCTGTGGCTGGACCTGCTGTTGTCCTGGGCGAACTGGCATCTGACCGGGGCGCATCGGCATCTGACCGGGACGCATCGGCATCTGCATCCTGGGCTGTTGTGCCGAAGGTGGCGGCGCGTCCGTCACATCGACAATCTCTATGTCGAAGATCAGGCTTTCAAAAGGCTTGTGACCGGGGCCGGGCTGCTGATCGTAGGCCATAAAACCAGGGATGTATAAAGTACCTTTCCCGCCTTTTTTGAATTTACGTATCCCGTCGTCCCAACCAGGGATGATCTGGTGTGAAGCGACGACGAATTTTAATGGCTCGTTGCCGGGACCCGACATATTGGATTCGAATACTTTTCCGGATGGGAAAAACCTACCGGTATACCGCACGGACACCTGTTTGCCGGAGTCGGCCTGCACGCCATCGCCGGGCGACTTTACGACTACATAGGTTCCTTTCTCGGTTTTTTCCGCCGTGATATTGCTGTCAGCAAGGTACTTTTCCATGGCTTTGACTTCCCGGTCTTTTTCTTTCGCCAATTCCTGGTTTCTATCGGTCATCAGCAGATCCTGGGAGGTGAAAATATCCAGTACCTTGAAAGAGAAAATGAGCTTGTCTTTCTTCCTCATGAAGGGTGGTAACTGACCGTGGGATTTGCTTTGCAGGCTGTCGGCCAGCAGTATCACTACGGCGCTGTCGCCTTTGCGCAGGAGGGAAAAGATCTCTATCGGGCTATAGATCGGCCGGGGGCTGTCTACCGGAAGGTAGAAGGGAAATCCTCCATAGGTGGTATTGAGGGTGGAATCACGCAATTTCTCCAGGAGGTTCATTTTCAGGAACTGACCTTTTTTGGCCGGGTCTCCTTTCCCGTCCGAATAAATTTTATACTGCAAGCCGCTCTTGGTCTTTTTAAACTCTGAATTAGTACAGGCAACCGCTCCCAGCAGAGCCAGGCTAATCAGTAAATACGACGAGATGGTTTTCATTCTTATGAAATTATTGTAGTTGTGAAGAATTCTCTTTTAATGCGTTGACAAATCGCTGTACTGTCAGTTCAAGTGTTTCGTTGCTCCGGCCGCCGGCGGCATTGACATGACCACCGCCCTCAAAATATTTCCGGGCAAAGATATTGACATCGAAGTTGCCCTTGCTGCGGAAAGAACATTTGACTTCCTCATCGCGGTCGATGATCAGCGCCGCCATCCGGATCCCCTGTATGGACAAAGGAAAATTCACCAGCCCTTCGGTATCGCCTGTTTTGATCTCATAACGGACAAGATCTTTCCAGGGAATGGCGATCAGAGCCGCGTTGTGTTCGTAAAAGATCTCCATCCGGTTCTGCAGCACAAATCCCGTGAAGCGCAACCGGTTTTCCAGGAAATTGTCGAACAGGTCTTCATGGATCTGCGTATGGTTAATCCCCGTATCCTTCAAGGCAGCGACCATCCGGTGGACGGCCGCCGAGGCGCCGGGAAAGCGGAAAGACCCGGTATCGCTCATTACGCCGGCGTAGAGACAGGCAGCCATATCGATATCGATCAGCCCGGCATGTCCGGAATCGACGATCAGGTCATAGACCATTTCGCTGGTCGAACTTTTTCGCGTGTCGCTTACGCCATAATCGAAATAAGCCGCTTCAGGCTGCTGGTGATGATCGATCAGTACTTTTGTCGCCGTGACCTTCCTCAACCGCGCGGCCATATTCCGCGTCCGCGCTAAAGTGTTGAAATCCAGGCAAAACACACATTCCGCCTGATCCAGGGCCGCCATTCCCTTTTCAGGGCTGTACTCATAGTCGATCACGCCTGTACAGCCAGGCATCCACTTGAGCCATTCCGCCCAGTTGGTTGGCGAAATAACAGTAGGATCATGTCCCAGTTGCCGGAGGAAATGGAACAAACCCAGGGAAGACCCCATTGCATCGGCATCAGGCTTCTGATGCATGATGATAACCACTTTGCGGGGCTGGCTCAGTAATGGATATATTTCTTCTATTGGTGCCATGCGGGCGGCTGCAAAGTTGCAGAATTAAATCTCAAATCCCAAGTTTTAGTTGGTTGCAGCCGCCGGCGGGCCAAATTTCGAAACAATGTACTACATTTGCGAGCCAAAAAAGGCAAGGAATTATGAGCAATCGAACTTTTACCATGATCAAACCGGATGCTTTTGGCAAGGGCCATTCCGGCGCCATCATCGACAAGATCCAAAAAAGCGGCTTTGCTATCGTGGCCCTCAAACTAACCCGGCTGTCCCCGGAGAAAGCCGGAGAATTCTACGCCGTTCACAAAGCACGGCCTTTTTATGGCGAACTGGTTGATTTTATGAGCAGCGGTCCCATTATCGCGGCTATCCTGGAAAAAGAGAATGCCGTGGCCGATTTCCGCCAGCTGATCGGTGCAACAGATCCATCAAAGGCAGCGGAAGGAACGATACGTAAACTATATGCGGCTTCTGTCGGCGAAAACGCCGTCCATGGCAGTGACAGCGATGAGAATGCCGGGATCGAAGCGGATTTCTTTTTTAGCGGACTCGAAAGGATTTAACGGTTGTTGATTCGGCGGTTCCTGGCCGGAAATTAGCGGTTGTTGACCGGGTCTACGGTATAGCCTTCCTTTCTCAACAATTCAATCACACCTTGCTGGCCCGGTAAGTGGCCGGCTCCGACCGCTATCAGCAACGATTTGCCGGGCAGCAGCCCGTCAAGCTCCTTTGCCCATTTCCTATTTCGGTTATAGAGCAGCAGGTCCATATAGCCATTCATTTCCGGATCATCCTTATCGCTTAGCGCCTGGATGCCATCGAGATCCTGACTGGTATAAAGCACTGCCAGCTGCTGGGTTATCTTTTTGTTCTGGTCCATGCTGTCGAGATAATCGACCAGCTCTTTCGCCTGCTTTTCATAAGGGATGCTGTCGAATAGTCCTGCCTGGAAGGCGGCTGTTTCCAATCCTTTGACCGGTTTTTTGGGCTCCTGTTCCTTCAGTGCTTTCATGATCTGCAGCTCCACCCCGTCTGTCGTCTGGCAGCCCAGGCCCTGTTCTTCTATCAATCCGCTGATCAGCATTGGTTTAAATCGCTCCAGCATCCCAAAAGGCAGCATACTGGCGTGCTCGGTGAAATAGTCTTTTACCCGGGCGTAGTCCTTTGGCTTCAGCAGATCCGATAATTTCTCATCCCCATTCATCCGCATATACTGGATGGCATTCATCATATCGGACATATCGCTTAGGTTGATCTCAAAATAAACCTCGTCGCAGGCGGCGATCACGGCCTTCAGGCTGTCGCTGAGCGCCGCATCGTCGGCACAAAGGATATGCATCGTGCCAAAAAGAAAGGAAGGGCGGGTGATCCCTTTTCCGGAGATCCGCCATAGCAGCGTGTGCGGTGTCCGGGACGCCGGAGCTGTCTGAGAGAAAGCCAGGGTTGCGGTCAGCAGCCCTGCGGTGAGTAAAAAAGATGTTTTTGTCATGATACAACGGCTTCCCCGCCGTAGGGTTGATTAGTTTTTGCCGTCTTATCGCCGGCGAAATCGGTTACCACGGCCTCCTCTCCATATACCTGGTCTTTGAATTTCAGGGAAGGCGAAGGCAGAAAGGCCCCAATGCCCAATGCCGCCCATTTTTCATCGACGGCACGGATGGTAGCATCTGCCGCAACGATAATATTTGGCCAATCCCGCTGAAAGTTATCCAATTCTTTTGTCTTTCGGGTACCGTCCAGGCCAAGGCAAGCTATTTCCTGCTGCGGATCGGTCCGCGATTTTTTCCGGACCAGCAAATGGTCACGCCGCGGATCAAGGTTATTGCAAAAACGCCAGAGGGCTACCGACAAGTCCCCTGCGTCAACGGTATGCTCGACATACAGGATCATTTTGATGCCCTCCATTTCTGTCCTATCGCATAAGGCTTCGTGCAATTCGCGGATATGCCCGTAGCGATCTTTTTTTACGGCCAGGATAACGCAGGGGATCTGCTGTGCGGGCAGGGACAGGTTGACAGAAGTGATTTCCGGCCAGCGCTCCATCAGCGCAGCCGCCGACAGCCGGTCGGGAACGGCGAGCTTTGGGGACTGCGCGGCATCGGTCTCTTCCCCGGCCGTTCCGGTTATCGCTTCCCCGACCGTTCCGGTTATCTCTTCCTCGGTCTTGCCGGTCCCGTCGATGCACATTTTTCCGCCAAACCCCAATTTGCTGCAGCTATGGTCCAGCACGTCCATCGGACCTTGCGAGAAATATACATCAGTCGCCGGGTTCCAATGGCGAAAGACATAGCGGGCCAGCTGCCGGTAGTCCCGGATATCCGCCGGTTCATCCGTAATGACCAATATTTTATTAAACATCATCTGCCCTGCACCCCACATCGCATTCATCACCTTCAGCCCTTGTCCGGCATATTCTTTGCGGATCTGTGCAATGACCAGGTTATGAAAGACGCCTTCGACGGGCATTTCCATATCGATGATCTCGGGCACCAGGGTCATTTTGATGGGCGCGAGGAAAATGCGTTCCGTCGCTTTTCCCAGCCACGCATCTTCCTGTGGCGGGATGCCGACGATCGTTGCCGGGTATACCGCATTTTTCCGGTGGGTGATGGCGGTGAGATGGAAGCGGGGGTACCAGTCGGGGAGAGAATAATAGCCGGTATGATCGCCAAAGGGCCCTTCCCAGATGAGGTCTTCGTCCGGATCGACATATCCTTCGATAATAAAATCCGCATCCGCGGGCACTTCGATCTCCGGTTGCGTTATACATTTCACCAACTCTACCTTTTTCTTCCGGAGAAATCCCGCCAGCATATATTCGTCTACATTTTCGGGCAGGGGGGCGGTAGCGCTATAGGCATAAACAGGATCTCCGCCGAGGGCCACGGCTACCGGCATACGCTGACCGGCTTTTTTATACGCAGCGAAATGTTTGGCGCTGACTTTGTGCTTATGCCAATGCATACCCGTCAGGGTGGGGCCGAAAACCTGCATCCGGTACATGCCCACATTGCGGGTCCCGGTGTGCAGATCTTTTGTATGGATAATGGGCAAGGTAAGAAAGGGGCCTCCGTCCTTGGGCCAGCAGGTGATGACCGGGAGCCGGCCGATGTCCGGGTCTTTCATGATCACCTCCTGGCATTCGCCGCGGCCGCTCTTTACGGCGGGCATCCAGGAAGCAAATTGTCCTAATTTGGGAAGAAGCCGTAATTTATCCAATAGACCTTCCTTTGGGGCGGACAGCAGCCGGAACAATCCTTCGATTTCGCGGGTGGTATCATCGAGCTGCCGGACGCCAAGAGCCATGCACATCCTTTTTTCGCTGCCATAGGCATTCATGAGAACAGGGAATTCGGTGCCGGTATTTTCGAACAGCAAGGCCAATCCGCCGTTACCGCTCTTGCTGATGCGGTCGGTGATCTCGGCTATTTCCAGTTTGGGGTCGACAAATGTCCGGATGCGCACCAATTCTCCTGCTGCTTCGAGGGCATGGATGAACTCCTGCTGGTTCTTATAAGCCATGGTGGGTATGTTTCACTTTTTGTTGACTGACCAGCGCATGGCCGGTCCGTTCGGCAAAAGTAAACACAAAATGAAGGGATAAGTTGAAGCCGCCGCTTAATTAATATACTTTTTTGGGACAGTCGAGGATACCATTGTGACGGCGGTGCGCTTCGGCGCCAGTGGTATTCAGGGCGATCGTCACCCGGAGACCAGACATATAATACCAGTCCTTACGCTTTGGATCGCCGCGGACGGTGCCTGCCGGCGGGTAACCGGCGCCGCCCTTTATTTCATTGCCGCGATAGGCCATCTCTACTGCTTCCGGGCCTTTGGCTGCCAGCAGGATCGCTTCACCGACATATCTGCCGCTAACGTCGTCGAGGTAATCGGTGAACAATTTCCGCAGTCCGATCTCATACGCCAGCACTATCCTGTCGGAGATGCGGAATTTGATCCCGCCGCCAAAAGGTATGGCCAGCTGGGTCAGGGCATAGGGCTTGCTGTTTGGATATTGCGGCAGTCCCTCCCCTTCCGTACTCAACGGGCGGAGATATACCTTTTTCCCGGTTGTATCGTATGCATAAGGATTGAAATGGTAGACGGCTATGCCGGCAAAAGCATAAGGTGTGATCCGATGGCTGCGCAAATCGAGCAGGTTATATTCGGCCAGCAGGTTCCATTCGCCGATATTGGTCTGGAAGCTCAGGTTGCGGGCCCTGAGGTCTGGCTGGGTAGCGTATGCATCGGATGCCCCCACCTTGCCATAGGTCAGATTCGAGAGCAGCGAAAAATGGTTGCTGAGATCGTACTGGATGCCCGCGCCTAAAGCAAAATGCGCCTGCTGGGTCGTATAGGGGCTGGATTGCAGGTCACCGATATAGTTTGCAAAACCGCCGAATAGGTTAACATTCCATTGGGCCTGGGTAAATAGCGGGAATAGCACCACTGCTAACAAGAGCTTTTTCATTCCTGTCTGGGATTTATTGGTAATAGCGAATAAAAGGCGGTTTGCCGCAGGGTGATGGATTATGGTCGGTCTAAGATTATTGGGAAGCTAATTCGTAAGTAGATTTTTACTATAGATGGGATTTGACGTTAAAAGTTTAACGCAATTTTTAAGCCAAATATTTGAAAAGGGAATGTCAAAAAAAAGTTAAAGGCTTCAAAACCAAATATCGCGGATTTTTCCTACCTTCGCACCCCACCGAATTTCGGGACGTAGCGCAGCCCGGTAGCGCACTTGCATGGGGTGCAAGGGGTCGCAAGTTCGAATCTTGTCGTCCCGACGAACAAGAGGCCCGCAGCTATCGCTGCGGGTTTTGTTTTTTCGGTAGCATGGAAAGCTTGCTTTCCAAAGCGGACGAAGAAACAAAACGGTCCCGACAAAGTCGGGATGGGGCTTCTTGGGTAAGAAGGAGGGCTGCAAGATCACCGCAGGTAATCTTGTCGTCCCGACGAAATGAGAAGTCAAATTCGATTAAAGCCTGTAGATACTCAATGTTTACAGGATTTTTCATTTTCATTTCGAATGGGACGCTGATGAGAACGCATCACATTGATCTTACATGTATTAAGTAAGGTCAAGATCACTCCGCCCGCAAGCTGTTCACCGGATTGGCCGTTGCTGCGCGAATAGCCTGAAAACTGACCGTTACCAGCGCGAGCCCGATCGCTCCTAATCCCGCCAGCACAAAGACCCACCCTTGAACTCCCACCCGGTACGCAAAGTCCTGCAGCCAACGATGCGCTACTATCCACGCGATAGGTGAAGCGATCGCAAGCGCCAGCAGCACCAACCGGACAAAATCCTTGTTCAGCATCAATCCGATTTCGCCCGTCGTCGCACCCAACACCTTCCGGATCGCGATCTCATTCGCCCGCCGCTCCGCCGTGAAAAGGGATAGTCCGAACAAACCCATACAAGAGATAAAGACGGCCAGCCCCATCGCCACCCTCACCAGCGAAGCCGTCTTTTGCTCGGTCTGATAAAGCTCGCGGATATGATCGTCCATGAATTCGAAGCCCGAATGCATCCGCGTGCCATATACACCGTTATATACTTTGTACATGGCGTCCAGGATCGCCTTTACCCGATCCACGCCCAGGCCCGCGCTCGCAAGCCTGACCCCAACGAAGCGTTCGGCCGCCGGATTATGACCGATGACTACGGGCCTGATTGCCTCGCGAAAGGAAACCATATGAAAATCGTCAACAACGCCAACGATCGGCAGCGGCTTTTTCTCAAAATAGATTACCTGCCCGACAGCCGCCGAAGGGTCCTTAAATCCGAATTGTCTTGACGCGGTCTCATTGATGACGACCTCTATCAGGCTGTCGCTATTCCGGATATTTCTTCCTGCCAGCACCCGCATCCCATAGAACGGTATAAAATGCTCATCCCCGAAACTAAAATTCCCGGTGACCTCTTTCGGATGCTGACCTCTGTATTCAAAAGTCTGTATCCACGTATTGCCTCCGATCGGTGGTGAAAATTCCCTGGCGACATCGGCGACCCCTGCCAGCTGGCTAAACCCCTGTTCGAGCAATTTAAGGTCCCTTGTCGTCGTATCCTGGAAACCGCCCTGGCCCTGCACCGTTACGAGCGCGTCAGTCCGGAAGCCATAATCGGTGTTCAGCATGTAACGGATCTGATTGCCGATCACCAGGGTGACAATAATAAATATCAGCGAGATCGAAAATTGAAAGACGATCAGGCTTCGCCGCAGCCACCATTTTTCACCGCCTTTTATCGTTCCCGACCCCTTAAGCGAAATTACCGGCTGATACCCCGCCAGCACCCGCGCCGGATAAAAACCCGCTAAGATCGTTACCACGACAGTGGTACCGGCCAGGAACAGCAGGTTGGCAGGCGCGAACGGGAAAAAGTGAACGCCCGCGGGTATGTATTCCCGAAAAAAGCCCATCACCGGACGGACGAAGACCGCCGCGATCATCATCGCAAACGTTGTAAGGAGCCCCGTTTCGATCAGGAACTGGAGCACGAGCCCGCGCCTTCCGCTGCCCAGCACCTTGCGTACCCCGATCTCTTTCGCCCGCTGCAAGGACTGCGCTGTAGCCAGGTTAATGAAATTCACCGCCGCCAGGATAAGAATAAAGAGCGCTATCCCCGCCAACCCATATAAGGTTGGCAGATGGGCCTTCCTGCGACCGTCGTCCGCGTATTCGCTATTGAAATGCACCTCCCGCAGCGGTTGGAGCGCCTGCAAGCGGGGATGCCTTCGATCGGAAACGACGTGCTCTGCCAAAATCCGGTTCATTTGGGCCTCCACCGGCGCGGGTCTCGAACCTTTGGCCAGTTTGACATAAACAAACGGTAAAGTATACCTGAACCCAACCGGGCGCAATACCCAATCATTCAAACGCCCTTGTTTGAGCGAGGTCGCCGCAATGGTCGGAAAGGAAATGATATCCGTGTAGGCAAGGTCTGATTGCGTAGTCCAATCCCGGACCACGCCGGACACATGAAGCCGCAGAGAATCGCCATAGATCAATTCTCTACCGATCACAGCCGTAGGGGGAATATCCCCAAAATATAGTTTTGCGCGCTTTTCCGTCAATACCACCTGAAAAGGCTCGTTGAGCGCCCCTGTCGGGCTTCCGGCAAGCCAGCTATACGAAAAGATATGAAACCATTCCGCATCCGCAATGATGACCCCGGTCTCCCGATCCTCACCCTCCATTTTGCAGGGGAATGTTGCCGCAGGCTTCCCCACCGTTGGAACCTTCACCTCGCTCATCCTATATTCATCGTAATACGCCGTCACCGCTTCTATTCCCGGAATAGTTGTACGGATCGCCTGCGCCATCGGCGAAAGGACGGACGTACTTTTTCGTTCTCCTGGCTTTCCGCCGTCGACTACCCGATAAATACGGTCGCCATCCGGATGGAACCGGTCAAAGCTCAGCTCGTAGCTGCCCACCAGCCAGATGATCATACAACCGCAAATGCCAAGCGCAAGGCCCAGAACATTAATGGTCGTATACAGCTTATTCCGGGCGAGGATGCGCGTGGCGACCCTGAAATAGTTTTTAAGCATAAGAAGTTGTTTAGTCAATGTCGGCGGAATACCTACCAAGAGAATACCAAAATCGCACGTTTTTGGGAATCAGCCATTTATCTCAAAATGCAGGCATCAATCGTCCGGTTTTGATACCGGTGTGTCCGCTTTCGGTCAGGCGGTGTTCGAATCCGTCTACGTCAGCCTTATTTCACTTCATACTATTTAATCCAATTCTTTATCTATTTGCTCCATTATTTCATTTACCTTATCAATTCCTGCTGAATAAGCTTTGATATTATCAGTGATCCCGTTTTCATGAGACAATAACAGTCGCGTTTTTGGCATCTGCAAAATTTCCTGCCAATTAGTACCTTCACCTTTTATATTCAATTGCAAATGGTCATCGATAAAGGGGGTTACAAAGTTTTCTCTTAGCGAGTTAAAGCGTTGATTTTTCATCATAATCAGCGGAAAATTTTCTTGATATAAATCAGTTATATTCTTCAACAATTCACTATTTTCGACAATATCAAGTTTCCCACTGCCCTTTAGTGCTTCATATCTGCTAATTCTTGGATTAATTTGAGCGCTGCCAAAAAAACACCATTGGTATTTGTTTAAGCTGTCTTTGTCTAAAGTCTGACCTTGTCCTATCTTCTGAAAATAATAAATACCCTTCAACACCTGTTCAAATCCGCTAGTGTCATTGATCATCTCATTCTTGTCATCTTGCAAGTCTTTTCTCAAAGAAGCCAAAAATTTCTTTTCTTCCGTGCGATCTTTAAGCCTTTCACTCCAGTTGTGAAACCAAATGGAAATACTTACCGCAAAGACAATAATTATTATTTCAAGCATTATTTCTTTCAGCTTATGTTTCCAATTCATTTTCTGCGTTTTCAATGTGTCGTACGCAGCTTTAGTATGCTTCATCACCATTTCTTCGTCTGCCATATTGAATATTTATTACCTGATTTATCGAATTATCGCCCTGAATCGCGCAGGCTGTACACCATATACAGCCTTAAATGCACGGCAGAAAGCGCTCACATCTTCAAACCCGCACATCCAGGTAATTTCCTGCACCGGATTTTCCGTCGATCCTAGTAATTCCGCCGCGTGTCCGAGTCTTACCTTATTAAGATACTGATGTGGCGTCGTGTTGAAAGCGGCTTTAAATTGCCTGACCAGCTGCGGGACCGATAAACAGGCTAGCCTGCCAATCGTATTCAGGTCGGGATTGTCCATGTAGGAAGAATGAAGGATATCCCTGGCAATACATAAGCGTCTGTAGATCTCAGCCCTGGTGGTGGATTTAACGGCGTTCACGTTTTCTGCACGGTATAATTCTGTCCGCTGTACACCGATCAAATGCCGCAACAGGAAAACAAGCTGTTCGTCAACCATGCAGTTGTTGTATCCGTGTTTGTCCAAGGAAGCAATAAGGTTTGTCAACTGCCCTTGCAATCGGGACTCGATGGGAAGCAGCGTCTGGAAAAACTCGGGCAGTTTTTCGTCTGTATGGCAGGGGTCGTCCAGTAATTTCCCTTCGCTGCTCAACGTGTCGTGGAATACAGCGGATGCAAATTCTTTTTTGAAAAAAACGGACACTCCCCTTACGTTTTCATTAAAATTTATCCGGAAGGAGTAGGGTTGATCATCATTTAATACCAGGAATTGGCGTGGCCTTACAGCAACCTGGCGGTTACCAAAACCATACCACTCTTCGCCATTTAATACAGTTTTAAAGGAAAGACAACCAACATGCTTTTCGCAGTAACTATTAGCACTGGACGCATTAAATATCACATTGCATTCCCTGAATTTGGTAAAGTGCAGGCGCTCGTCAAAGCCTGGTTTTTTATGGTCCGGCAACTGCGTAAAATACATATAACCCTGCCTCCGGGTTCGACTTATGAACGGGGTGGTTTATACAAGATAGCATTAATTTGGGATGCATTAAAAATGCGAAGACTGATTTTTGAGCATTTCTGCACATTTCCTGTCTCCACGAACGTATACCTTTGTAACTTTCTGAAAAAGATCTAAATATGAAACTAAACAATATCCCGGTCTTTGTCTTGGCTATTGGACTGTTAAGCGTCGGTCGGCCAAAGCAACCAACAAATGATGCAGAAAAATTGAAACAGGTGCTAACCGGTTATTTCGAAGGAATCGAAACCAAAGACACTGTAAAAATGAAGGCATTGACCACTGATGATTTTATCCTTTACGAAAACGGGGCTGTTTGGAATAACGACAGCGCTTTTATGAACATAAGGCGCCATATGCCCTTTACCGTGAAATATACATTCGCAAACTTTAAAATACACGTAGACAGCGCATCAGGCGACATGACCTATACGAACCATGCTGATTTTGTATTCAAGGTTACAAATAAGGTAGCCCTCGACTGGATAGAAAGCGCTACTTTCAGAAAGATCGCCGGGGAATGGAAAATGAATTTCTTACAAGCCACGTTGCGGCAACCATAATTTTATGAAAACAATACTAGCAGGACTTCTTTTCTGTCTCGTATCCCTTACGTCGCGGAGCCAAACAGCGACAAACGACACAACAAAATACTCGACGGGCCATTACCGGCAAAGAACAGCGGCTTTTAAAAACGAGCCTGTCATCACAGGCAGGGTCATCTTCTTAGGAAACAGCATCACGGAGTTTGGCGACTGGCAAAAATTGCTGAATGATCCATCCGTCATCAACAGGGGCATCGCCGGTGACAATACTTACGGCGTTTTGGCGCGGCTAAAAGACATCACCACACGCAAACCGGCAAAGCTTTTTATCGAGGTCGGAATAAACGATTTTTCACTGCATGATTCTTTAGGGGTTATAGTCAAAAATATGTTGACCATTGTAAAACAGGTGCATAAAGCATCGCCGGCAACAGCCGTTTACCTCATGGGCATTTTACCAACCAACGATAATGTAAAAAACGATTACCCATTTGCGCTAAACAAAGGCAGGGAAACAACCATTATCAACGATCGGCTGGCGGGTGCAGCTACGATGAACAACTATATTTATATCGGTCTCGGCAGCCTCCTGAAAGATAAAAATGGCAAACTCGATACAAAATATGCCGAGCCGGATGGAATTCACCTCAATGACAAGGGCTACCAGCTATGGATCAATTTTCTCCGATCAAAAAAATATATTTAAAGGCATATCCCGGGGCCGGGGCCGGCCTGCGGCTATTTAACCGATCGGTCGAAGGCAGCCGTCAGTACCCGGCCGTTACGTCTGACCTGCACCCAGATCCGATATGCTCCCGGTTGTGGGAAAGAGTAGGGAAAGCTGACCATACTGCCCATTTTCATCCCGCCTGTCGTGTCCATAGCCGGCATATTCATCTGCTGCATCAGAAAGGTATTCCGGTCGCCGTCGGACATTCCTTTGATGCGGCTGATCAATTGGTCGATACTGTCCCTGAAAGCTGTCCGATCGGGATAGCGGAATTCATTCCGGCCCAGGCTGTTGGCCAACTCCTGCTGGGCGGCGACGGAATAGGTGCCAACCGGGTGCAGGTGGATATAGGTACTGCCATCGTCTTTAATAATCGCGGCATGAGCCATCATACCCAGGTAAGGCTGCAATGAGGCAGGCTTGCCGTCGGAGCCCAGCACGGAGAAACGGAGATCGTACAATTGCCCCGACTCGAATGACTGATCGACCGATCCTCCGACCGGTCCTTCCATGACCATGGTGGAACCATCCTGCATCCGTACACCGACGCCCGGCTTGCCGCAAACGATGGCATGATCGTCGCCCCGAAAAGGGTTGTCGATGATATCGTTTGGTAATGCATAGGCATATGCGTCATCCGGGTCCAGCCGGTGCAGGCTATCGGAAAGATTGTCGTCGATGTTAAAGGTATCTTTTAGCGTCTCGGTGAAACCGGATAAATAGACGACGTCGGCAAAGGCCAGGTAGCGCCCTTTTGGCAGGGGTGGCAGGATCGTTCGGAAGGTGGCGGAGTCCTCCCGTACCGGATGCAAGTGGGCGAAGGCATCCATTGCAGGGATCCGCAGGACGAACAAATGCATCAGCTTGCCATGATCGGGAACAAGGTAGGGTAAAGACCATACCCGCTGCCCCAGGGTATCGATATGGATAGTCAGCGCATTCCCACTGCTATCGTGCTGCAATTGGTAAGAGGCGTGCATGGGCTTGAACATAAAGCGCCGGTACCGGTTTGCCCAATGCATCCACCAGGAATTACCACCAAAGACGATCAGTGAGGAAAAGACAGCCGCCACTACGATGGCGATCCGTTTTACCCGGCGCCGGTGCGCGGTCAGGTCTTGCCCTTTTTGCGTAAGTCCCTCCGCGACGCTGGCGCCGATAATGGTCGACAGTAATACAAACAGTAAGATGCCGAGAGCTACCAGGATATACCCGGTAACGGCGGGCAGCTTCTTTTCCGCTGTCGAGACAGCCACGATCGGTACGATCAGTTCTCCTTTACCCGCAGCACCCTGTACTTGCAGCAGGATGCTGGAGGAGCCATCCCTCATCAGCCAGACCTTGCCGCTGAACTGCCCGGGGTGGCCCGCGACCGGCTGTAACGGATCGGCGGAGGGCGCACCCTGACGACCGGAATAGAAATAGATCGGCTGAGCGGCGATGCTGATCCTGGCGGGGTTGTCGAGGTAGACGGTGACCATCGCTGTTCCGGGGATAACATCGGGCGGCTTGACGCTGACCATCAGGTGATAGGGGCCGGCCATGCCTTCCATGGCTACGTCCGGGCTACCTACATGCGCAAAAATAGGAGCAGTAGCTATCACAGCCGCCAGCAACAAGACGATTCTCTTCATGAAAGGGGTATTAACGTTGAACGCTTTGTAACCAGTTGCCCCAACGAAGGCTGATCCGGGCGCAAAGCAAGCCGGCCCCGGCCGCGATCAGCAATCCTTTTAGCATATCATAGAAGGAGGCAATATTACCTGGCCAGAACTTGTGCCGGTAGGGCGCATCCGGTGAATTTGCAAAATACCAGGCGTCGGACCCGAAAAACCAGTTACGGGCGCCGGGCGATTCCAGGAGGAAGCCGCTAAAGGGATATTGTACAGCCAACAGTAATCCGATAAAAACAACGCTCAGCAAGAGCGCTTTCACCCAATCGCCGATCATCGATCGTTGCATGATGAGGTCCATAGCGATCGCCGGCACCACGATCAGCAAGGGAAAAGGCCCCGGCTGAAAATGCGTGGTATGCGTAAGGATAGGTCCCAGTTTAGGTTCTGCCGGGAATAGTTGGAATATCCAATTGCAAATAGCAATGATCAGAAAATAACCCAGCGCAACAGCCGTCATGCCCCATTTCACCCGGAGCGCGCGACCAAAGGCGGGCAGGAATAACAATGCGGCGACCGACGCAATGCCGTAAAATAGCGGGTCCCTCATCAGCCCCATACGAACATAGTCTGAAACCAGGGTATAGATCATGCATAATAGGCTGGAGGCGCCGATGATAAACAGCAGCCGGAGCCCTGCCCCTTCGCCCTGCATGTTCAGGTATTTAGAGATGCTCACGCAGGCGCCAAATTGCAGAAAGATCATACCCATCGCCAGTAAAGTATGAGGGGGTGAAAGGATGACCACGTCCAGCCCGTAAGCGCTATGCCACCAATCGTCAAAAGGCGCGGAGGTCAGCATGGCAATGGCGCCCCAGATACAGAACAGTGCTCCCAGTGAACTATAGAAGACCCCCCAGACTTTTATATCGGTGGATTTCGAAACTTCCTTGCGGTAAAAAGAGTTCCACAAAACCTGGATGCCGGAAAACAAGCCCGCGAAAATGGCGCCCAGGTAAATAAGGATATGGGGTGGAGAAAGGAACTTGTCCCGGCCGATGGACTGGTGCCAGGAGATATCCCACAAGACCCCGATGATGGTGAACAAGGAAGCCAGGGATACGGCATAGAGGTAAACAGGCAGAACGGTATTCCCTGTCGCTGCCCGGGATTTTACAGGCATAGCCGACTGGGCCAGCGGAGAGGGAATAGTGATCGACATAAAGCTGGGAGTTGTATGATGTAATAAAGATAGCAATACTCCCCGATTCGATAAGCCCCCAGGGCCTTTTAAAATAGGTGCTTGCACCTATGGTCTCAATAAAATGATCTTGATCAAAAAAACTAGCTGTTCAGCACAGGAGACTGCGCCAGGTATTTTTTGGAAGGATAATAGATGAAGAAACAGCTCCCGTTCTTTACGACCGGGATGATCTGTGAGGTCATTTCATCAGGAATGGCCGGGCAACCAAACGTGGTACCCATCACTCCATATTTATTCAATATCCGGCGGCTGACATAAGTGGCGCCGTGGATGACGACAGCCCTGCGGGCGGCGTTATCGTTAAACCCCCTGTCTACCCCTTCGATACGCAGGGAAAGACCATTAAAACCGGTATAAGTGCTGGTCGTTATATAAAATCCGAGGCTGCTCTTACCGGACTCCATTTTGTTGGAAAAGGAATTGGCGAATTCTTCACCGGAATTTATCCCGTGCGCTACAAAAGTGCGGTAAAGAAGCCGGCGGTTGCGAACATCGATCACATACATCCGCTCTTTGCTGGAAGATTGGCTGAAATCGCAGATAGACAGGATACCCGTCCGGCGCAAAAGACCCTTTTTCTTCAGCTTGTAATAGCCTGTCCAGGCATATTCGAAAGCCGTCCGGCTAAGGCCCGAATCTTCAAGATCCATCTCCTGATATATACTTCCGGCTGTCGCCAGGATCATTCTTTTTTCAGCCCGGAGGGCAGCGGACTTTTGGTCTTTTACCGTCATGGCCGTACGGTTAGTGGCGGCGGTGCGGCTGCTGGCGGAAGAAACTGAATAAATGGGAGCAGCTACAGCAGATGATACAGTATAAAAACAAAGGGTCAATAAGACAATCAGTTTGCAGGAGTTCAAGGGTAACGATTTCATAATACGGTCGAATTTCGTTTGTAAATGCCAACCCTTATACCAAAATACAATTGTTTGATAACCAAAAGAATACGATCGATTGAATTTACCTTCCTTTCCCGTTTCGGGAAGGCAGTCCCTAAATTAGGAAGAAGTCGCAAAATTGGCCTGCTGTCCCTTGGGAAGAAGCAAACAAAAAAACCGGGAGATGACTCTCTCTTGAGCATCTTATTATATTGTAGAAATTAGGCCCCAACCACCTCCCCCTTTTCCGGCCAAGTTTCTGGCATACAATTTTACCTTATAAGTGAATGAGGTTCTTCTTTCTACGTATTTACGATACCTACCGGTTTATCCTCCGTTTCTGGAAAGAGGTTTTTTTACCGCCATACGAGCCAAAAGAGATCCTGAACCAGTTCTTCGAGGTCGGGATCCGTTCCCTGGCCATCATTTCTCTGACCGGATTTATTACCGGACTAGTCTTTACTAAACAATCCCGGTCATCGCTGGCAGAATTTGGCGCTACTTCCTGGCTGCCATCGCTGATGGCCATTGCGCTTCTCCGGGCGCTTGCCCCGCTGGTCACGGCGCTGATCGTCGCGGGAAAAGTAGGATCCAAATTCGGGGCGGAGATCGGCTCGATGCGGGTCACCGAACAGATCGAGGCGATGGAAGTCTCCTCCACCAACCCATTCAAATTCCTGGTAGTCAGTCGCGTACTGGCAACGATCTGCATCGTGCCGGTATTGGCCATTTATATGGGTTTTATCGGTCTGCTGGGAGCCTTTGTAAATGTGTACAGGAACGAACAGACCAGCTTTGTCTCCTTTTTCCAGGAGGCCTTTGTCAAGATCAGCTTCCTGGATCTGTTTGTGCTGGTGCTGAAGTCGGCGGTATATGGTTTTACCATCGGAATGGCGGGCTGCTTTACCGGTTACTACGCCGATCAGGGTACCGTAGGCGTCGGGCGGGCGGCCAATACCGCCGTTGTGGTATCGATGTTCCTGATCTTTATCGAAGAAATGCTTATCGTCACGTTGGTCAATTCCTATAAATAAGAAAATGGATACCGGCTCTAACAATACGATTATCTCGCTGCGGAATATCCGGAAATCTTTTGGTTCGCTGGACGTGCTAAAAGGCGTGGATCTCGATGTTTATAAGGGAGAGAATCTCGTTGTCCTGGGCCGGTCCGGCAGCGGCAAATCCGTTTTGATAAAAATCATCGCCGGGCTGCTGACACCGGATACGGGAACGATCCGTGTTCTGGACAAGGACGTCGGCCAGCTAAACAATAAGGAGTTGCAGGAACTCAGGACAAAGATCGGCTTCTCCTTTCAGAACAGCGCGTTGTATGACGGCATGAATGTCCGGGCCAACCTTGCCTTTCCACTGGTGCGGAATAAAAAAAATCTAAGCAGCCAGGAAGTCGAATCGGCCATTAAACAGGTGCTCGAAGATGTTGGACTCTCCCGCAGCATCGATCAGATGCCGGCTGAGTTATCCGGCGGTCAAAAGAAGCGGATCGGCATCGCCCGGACGCTGATCCTGCAGCCCGAGATCATGCTCTATGACGAACCGACGGCCGGTCTCGACCCCGTGACCAGCGTGGAGATCAACGAACTGATCAACGAAGTACAGGAGCGGTATAATACCAGCGCCGTCATCATCACGCACGACCTTACCTGCGCAAAGTCTACCGGAGACAGGATGGTCATGCTGTCGGAAGGCTGCTTTCTGCGGCAGGGAAGTTTCGAAGAAGTATTTAGCACCGACGATCCAACCGTCAGGGGCTTTTATAATTACAATTTTATATCGGACTCATGAGCGAAATCAACAATCGTAAAAAACTGGCGGTGGGCGCCTTTATCTTTGTCGGACTGGTGATCCTCATCATCGGCGTCGTTACCATCGGCGGTCAGCATAAGGCATTCGGGAAGTCGATCCGGCTGCAAATTGTTTTTGACGATGTGGAGGGTTTGCAGTCGGGGAATAACGTTTGGCTGTCGGGCATGAAAGTGGGCACCGTGAAAAAGATATCTTTTTATGGCGGCTCCCAGGTAGAGGTGGAATTGAATGTCGAGCGGCAGGCCCAGACGCATATCCGCAAAGATGCAAAGGCCCGGATCAGCACCGATGGACTGGTAGGCAACAAGATCGTCGTCCTTACGGGTGGCAGTGACGGTGAGCCGCCGGTGGCCGACAACGACCGGCTGGAAAGCGAGCACCTGGCCGGTCCCCAGGAAATAATGAGCACGTTGCAGGCCAGCAACGGCAACCTGCTGGCCATTACGGCCAACCTGAAAGCCATCAGCGAGAAACTGAAGACCGGACAGGGGACCCTGGGAGAACTATTAAACGATCCTTCTTTTGCCGACCAGATCCGTGGCTCGCTCAGCCATCTCAACGCGGCTACAGCCACCAGTGAGAAAATGATCGCCAACCTGGAAGACTTTTCTTCCCGGCTGAAGCAGCCGGATGGTCTGGCTAATAAACTGATCACCGATACGACCGTCTTCAGGCATCTTCAGGATGCCGTAACACAGCTGAACCGGGCGGCAGCCTCCGCATCCGATTTTGGCGCTTCCCTGCAGACGGCCGGAAAAGGACTGAACGATAGCCATTCTCCCGTCGGCCTGCTGCTTCACGATGAAGAGACGGCCGACAATCTGCAAAGAACGATAAAGAACCTGCGTGTCAGCAGCCAGGAGCTGAGCGATGACCTGCTCGCGATTCAGCATAATTTCCTGTTGCGGGGATTTTTTAAAAAGAAAAATAAGGATTGAGCAGGCAAAAGTGTAGAATAAATTCCCCGTTTTTCTACTGGATATCGGCTCTGCCTTCCATTTCGCGCTTCCCTATCTTTGCATGGGTAATTAAACTATTCCCTTGTCCTCAAATCATCACCTATGCCCCTATTGACCCTTGTCCGGCATGGACAATCCGCGTTTAACCTGGAAAACCGGTTCACCGGCGAAGAAGACGTGCCGCTGACGGCGCTGGGCTGCGCCGAGGCCAGAGCGGCCGGCAGGAAATTAGCGGCTATCCCGTTTTCCCATGGCTTTACTTCCGTCCTGAAACGGGCGATCGACACGATGACGCTGATCCTGGAAGTAAAGGGGCAGCCGGATCTACCGGTAACGTGTGACCGAGCATTGAATGAACGCAATTATGGACGGCTGCAGGGGTTGAACAAGGCGGAAGTCGCCAAAGAATATGGTGATGAACAGGTCGCCCTCTGGCGCCGCAGCTTCTCTGCCCGGCCTCCCGGCGGTGAGAGTCTCGCAGACACGGCCGCCCGCGTCATCCCCTACTATCGACAAATGATAGAGCCGATGTTACGGCAAGGGCAGGATAGCCTGGTGGTCGCGCATGGGAATAGTCTCCGGTCCCTGGTCATGTACCTGGAAGGGATGAGCGAAGAAGCCATTGCGCATATTGATCTCCCGACCGGTATACCAAGGTTGTATACGGTTGACGACCAGCTGCGGATCGAAAAAGTGGAAGACCTGTAACGATGCAGCCACTAATTTTCCGCGAGAACGACGAATTCCTGTTCCAGCACAGGCGAATGAGTATACAGATCCCGGATAAATTGCGGGCCCTTCGCCGCATACCAGGGCATAAAATTTTCTACCCGTTCCTGCAATCCGCCCGAGGGGAAGAGCTCCGCCTTTACCGTCTGGATCTGTCGTTGCAGATCGGTGAACTTGCGTTTCTCCGCCTTTAGCAGCTTTTTTTCCAGGATCCGGATAGGGTCCACCGCCCGGGCCTGCAAGGCCCCGACATGTTGTTCCAGCGACGGATCTACCGGTCGGGCCAACGCCTTTAAAGCTTCATAATAGCGATTGGCTTCGGTGATCTCGCGTTCCAGGGTCAGCGCATGTGTTGATTCCCGTTTGACGAGCTCATTCACCAGCTCTTCCGCCGGCCGGAAAAGATCGGGAATTTCAAGGGCCGCCCGCTGAATCTTTTCCTTCCATTGTTTTTCTACCAGCAGGAAGGAGTTGCGGAGGATCAGCACCGGGAAAGGTACACCGTAATGTCCGAACAATTCCTTTAGCTCCAGCCAGTAAGCTGTCTCGCCGCCGCCGCCGATAAAGGCGATATTGGGCAGGATCGTTTCCTGGAAGAGCCCGCGAAGGATCACATTGGGACTGAATCGCTCCGGGTATTGCTGCAGTTCTTCACGGATCTGCTGTTCCGTGAATTTCAGGGAGGAAGTATGAACGATGAAATGATCCCCGTCCCTTTCGATCCTCCCCCGCAGATCGTCTTTCAAATAAAAGAGATTGATGTCCCGCGGATTAGCCTGCACCTTATAGTGATCGGGCAGACGGTCGATGGTAGCGTTGACAATGGCGGCCGGCTGCTGCCGGAAAAGGTCATCCTCAAATAGGGGGATCATAAGCTTTTTCAAGGATGCCCTGTCGGGTATCAGTACGACCAGCCCGTATTCAGCAAACAGCCGGTGGATAAGCCGGAAGGTGGCCGTTTGGATATCGGGGCTGCTTCCGTAAGCGTCCTTTAACAGAGCGATCAGTTCCGGGCCAAATGGCTCCACGGAAAGCTGGCCTTCGATCCGGAACAGCAAATTCTCCAGCCCCTTCGTCTTCATTCTGCCTACTGCCCCCGTCTGCTTTGTGTCCCAGACCAATTTCTCGCCGCCCAGGTAGATATGATTAAGCTCTTCGAGATCGGCGTCTTCGCTGCCCATATAGAAAATGGGGACAAAGCGATAGTCCGGATATTGGGCAGCCAGGAAATCGGCCAGCCTGATCGTATGCAGGATCTTATAAATAAAATAAAGATGCCCGGTGAAAAGGGCGGGCTGATGCGCGGTACACACCGTAAAAGTTGTTTCCCGGGACAACTGCTGTATATTCTGCATCACCGGCGATGCCGGCGGCATTCCGGAATATTGTTCCTCCAGGGCAGTGACGAGTGTTGCCCTGTCGACCGGCATTGACTGCCGGGCAAGCAAAGACTGGCGCAAGCCTTCCGGAGTAACAGCATGGGCGTAAAAGGGTTTTAGCGCAGCCGCTTTATCCAGGTAGTCCGTAATAATGCGGGAAAAATAACCAGTGTGACGATATGGTAAACGGGTTGATGTCCAATCCATAGTAATGGTGCTGGACGAAATTAACGTAAAAACGAGTAGATTGTTCGGGGGGAATGATGGGCGGTCTACAACACCTGAAATCCGTAGGCGTAAGGGTCGTCTTCGGGGTCGATGGTTATGGTATTATATCCGTAGATTTTTGCCCAGCCTTCGATGCTGGAGACGATCGCCGGCTTGCCGGCCACGGTGACCGCCCTTTCCACCCTGCCGGTAAATTTTGAACCGATGATGCTTTCGTGGATAAAGAGATCCCCTTCCTTTAATTTACCCTTGGCGAACCATTGGGCCATCCGGGCCGAGGTGCCGGTACCGCAGGGAGAACGGTCGATGGCCTTATCGCCGTAAAAAACCGCATTCCGGGCGGTGGCTTCCGGACTGATGGTCCGGCCGGCCCAAAGAATATGGGTACAGCTATGGATGGTAGGATCTTCGGGATGAACAAAGGAGTGGGTTTCGTTGATCCGGCGGCGCATAACCCTGCTCCAGCCGATCAGCTCCCCGGCGGAATAATCTTCCAGACCTTTAAAATTCTTTTGCGGATCGACAATGGCATAAAAATTACCGCCATAGGAAACATCCACCCGCAGCTCACCGAGATCCGGGCAGTCCACTGCGATGTTTTCCGCCGCCAGGTAAGCAGGCACATTGGTCAGCCGCACTGACCTGACCTTTTTCCCTTCCTGCCGGTATTCGATCAGCACGAGTCCCGCCGGCGCTTCCATACGAACCCGGCCCGGGGTCTTTGGTTGGATCAGTCCTTCTTCGAGCGCGATGGTGATGGTGCCGATGGTGCCATGACCACACATCGGAAGGCAACCGCTGGTCTCGATAAAAAGTACGGCAACATCATTTTGCGGATCATGCGGCGGGTAAAGTATACTTCCGCTCATCATATCGTGTCCCCGCGGTTCGAACATCAGCCCTTTGCGGATCCAGTCGTATTCTTTTAGAAAATGTTGCCGCTTTTCGCTCATGGTCTTTCCTTCCAGCACCGGTCCGCCGCCGGCCACCAGTCTTACCGGGTTACCGCCGGTATGCGCATCGATACAAAAAAAAGTCTTCTTTGACATATGATCCTATAAAGAGTCTTTGGTCAGTTGATCGTTCACCATACGCCAGAGCCGTAAGGGGTTGCCATTCTTGAGGGCATCGGGTAGGAGGCTGTCCGGCCATCCCTGGTAGCTGAGCGGACGCACCCACCGTTTGATACCATCCGCGCCAACAGACGTAAAGCGGCTGTCGGTCGTGGCAGGAAAGGGGCCGCCGTGCTGCATGGACAGCGCCACCCGGACACCCGTGGGTACACCGTTCAGGATAAAACGGCCGCAGATATCCTGCGCGGCCTGCACAAGGTCGGGATGATCCAACACATCTTTATCCGTGGCCATCAGGGAGGTGGTCAGCTGTCCTTCCAGATGCCGGGCTACGGCCAGCATTTCCTCCGCGTTCTTGCATTGGATCACCAGGGAATAGGGTCCGAAAACCTCCTGGTGAAGGAGCGGGTTGCGGAAAAAAGCCTGCGCCGTCGCCGATGCCAGCGTGGGGACGCCCTGGTTGGATTGCGGCTGGGTGCCGGAAACGGCTACGGTAGCCACGTCCGCCTGCGCAAGGGCCGCTCCCCTCTTTTCCGTATAGGCTTTCGCAATGCCGGGATGCAGCATGGTGGCCGGCGACACTTTGCCAATGGCCGCCCCCAGCTCTTCCATAAAGAAGTCAAGATCCTTGCCTTCCAACCCGATGATAAGACCCGGATTGGTACAGAACTGACCTACGCCGAGGGTGATCGATCCCGCGCAAAGCGTCGCCACTTCTTTTGCGGATGCCCCTAATTTGTCCGGCAGCAGGAAGACAGGATTGATGCTGCCCATTTCAGCAAAGACCGGGATGGGATCCTTGCGCTGGTTAGCCCAATCAAAAAGCGCTTTCCCGCCACCGTAAGAACCGGTAAAACCGACGGCGCGGGTATGAGGATGCATCACCAAAGCCTTCCCGGTTTCAAAACCCGCGCCATGGACGTGCGCAAATACCCCCGTTGGAAGTTGTTCCGCTTCGACAGCTCTGAAGATGGCGGTTGCGACGATTTCAGAAGTCTCTGCGTGAGCCGGATGCGCCTTGACGATCACCGGGCAGCCCGCGGCGAGGGCCGAAGCTGTGTCACCACCTGCCGTCGAATAGGCAAAAGGAAAATTGCTGGCGCCAAAAACAACCACCGGGCCGACCGGCACCTGCCACTTGCGCAGGTCGGGATCGCCTTTGTCCGGCACCGCCATATCTATCCTCACTTCGAGCCAGGCGCCTGCCTCACAGGCATCGGCATAACTGGTCAGCTGAAAGATCGTTCTTGCCCGCTCGTTGCGAAGCCTGGTCTCGGGAAGATTGGTTTCCCGCATAGCGGTATGGATGAGCTCATCCCCCACCGCCTCGATCTCCCGGGCGATACGACGCATGAGGCTGGCCCGTTGTTTTAATGAGGTCTGACGGTACAATTGAAAGGCCTGCCAGGCCGCCTGCATGACGGCATCGATTTCGACTCCGGTTGCATCCTGAAATTTCATGGTATAAGTTTTAAATGATGAGCCGGTTACGGACTTTTGCCGGGCCGGTCACAAGGCCAGCGAAGCATACTCCGGGAGAACAGGCCGCTCAGCCAACCCTTTGCGGATGACCGCCAGGACCTGCTCCCGTTCGGTTCCCACCAGGATCAACCTTGGCGCCCGTACATATTCCGTGCCTAACCCGGCTTCAACTTCCGCCAGCTTGATGTATTGTACCAGCTTGGGATGGATATCCAGCTCCAGCAAAGGCAGGAACCAGCGATGGATCTCCAGCGCCTCTTCTATCCGGCCAGCCCTTATCAGCCGGTAGATGGCTACTGTTTCCGCCGGGAAGGCGCCCACCAGGCCGCCGACCCAGCCGCAGGCGCCCATGAGGAGCGCTTCCGCGGCAATGGTGTCCACTCCACAAAGTATTTTTATCCGATCGCCAAAGCGATTGATCAGTCGCGTGACATTGGTGATATCCCGGGTCGATTCCTTCACCGCTTCGATATTCGGCAGTTCGATCAGTTCTTCGAACATGTCCGGCGTGACATCTATCTTATAATCTACCGGGTTGTTATAGATCATGACGGGCAGGTCCGTGGCTGCTGCCACTGTCTTAAAAAAAGCTACAGTTTCCCGGTGGTCACTTTTATACCGCATAGGAGGCAGCAGCATCAATCCGCGGGCGCCCCATTCGAGGGCCAGTTCGGCTTGCCGGACAGCCTCGCGGGTAGCGCCTTCGGCGATATTAAGCAATACGGGGATCTGATGACCGGCCCTTTCCACCGTAAATTTTACCAGGGTTTCTTTTTCAGCCAGAGTCAAGGTGCTGGCCTCACCCAGGGACCCTCCAATAATGACTCCGTTTACTCCGGCGCGGACCTGCGCATCCAGGTTGGCCCCAAACGCGGCCAGATCAAGGGTATCGTGTGCAGTGAACTTTGTTGTCAGGGCGGGGTAAACTCCATTCCAGTCTATTCTCATGTGCGCTTTTTTACAAATTTATCCCATAACCCGTCAGGGCAGGCAGCGCCAATTAATCTTTTCTTCCCGGATTTTAACATTCCTCTTTTACGACCTCCCCCTCAAGGTCATAATCATACGCTTTTGTAATGCGGACCCGGACAAACTCACCGATCGGCAGCCGGTCCGTGCTGTGGATGATCACCTCATTGTCCACTTCGACGGAATCGAATTCCGTTCTTCCCAGGTATCGTCCCGCTTCCTTCTTGTCGATCAGCACTTTGAATACCCGGCCTATCTTTTCCTGGTTTTTCTCAAAGGAGATCTCCTGTTGTACTTCCATAACCTCCTGTGCCCGCTGTTGCTTGGTATCGGCAGGGATCGTATCCTCCAACTGGTGGGCGGAAGTGCCTTCTTCATGCGAATAGGCAAAGATCCCTACGCGATCGAACCGGTGTTCCCGCAAAAAATCCTTTAGCTCTTCTACGTCCTGCTCCGTCTCGCCGGGGAAACCGGCTATCAGGGTGGTACGCAGGCAAATGCCCGGCACTTTCTCCCGGATGGTATCGATCAGGGTTTTCATGTCCTGGCGGGTGATCTGGCGACGCATGGCCGTCAGCATATTGTCGCTGGCGTGTTGCAGCGGCATATCGAGGTATTTGCAGATATTGTCTCTTTCCCGGATAACGTCCAGGATCTCCAGCGGGAATTTTGAGGGGTAAGCATAATGCAGCCGGATCCATTCCAATCCTTTTATATCCGCCAGCCGGTTAAGCAGCTGCGGCAGCATCCGCTGTTTGTAAATATCCAACCCGTAATAGGTCAGTTCCTGGGCAATAAGAAGTATTTCTTTTACCCCTTTCCGAACCAGTCCTTCCGCCTCTTTTACCAATTCTTCCATCGGACGGCTGATATGTCCGCCGCGCATCAGGGGAATAGCGCAAAAGGCGCAGGTCCGGTTACAGCCTTCGGATATCTTCAGGTAGGCATAATGTCTCGGTGTCGCCAGTAGCCGCTCTCCGAGCAATTCAGCCTTGTAGTCCGCCTCGAACTGCTTTAGCATCAGGGGCAGTTCCATCGTGCCAAACCAGGCGTCCACTTCAGGGATCTCTTTCTCGAGGTCTTCGCGGTATCGCTGGCTGAGGCAACCGGTTACAAAGACCTTATCCAGCCGGCCTTTCTTCTTCAGGGCCACCTGCTCGAGGATAGTGTTGACGGACTCTTCTTTTGCCTTATCGATAAAGCCGCAGGTATTGACGACGACGATATTGTGGTCCTTCTTTATGTTCTCATGCACCACGTCGATCTCATTGGCGCGAAGCTGACCGCTAAGCACCTCACTGTCCACCATGTTTTTGCTGCAACCCAGCGTAATGATGTTGACCTTGTCCTTCTTTAACGTCTTTGTCTTCATAAAGGGAGCAAAGTTACTTATTTTGAAGACTGAAAAGGCTGTCCACGAATTCGTGTTTGTCAAAGACCAGCAGGTCTTCCATTCTTTCGCCGACGCCGATAAATTTTACCGGGATTTTGAACTGGTTGGCAATGGCCAGGACCACGCCGCCCTTGGCGGTACCATCCAGCTTGGTGATGGCCAGGGCGGTCACCTCCGTGGCAGCGGTAAATTGCCGGGCTTGCTCCAGGGCGTTCTGGCCGGTGGAACCGTCGAGCACGAGGAGCACTTCGTGCGGGGCATCCGGCATGATCTTTTTGATGACCCGGCTGATCTTGCTCAGTTCTTCCATGAGGTAGGCCTTATTATGAAGGCGGCCTGCCGTATCGATGATCACGACATCCGCTCCGCGGGCCACTCCGCTTTGCACCGTATCGAAGGCTACGGCGCCCGGGTCGGCGCCCATCCCCTGTTTTACGATGGGGACCCCTACCCGATCGCTCCACACGGTAAGCTGATCGACGGCGGCAGCCCGGAACGTATCGGCCGCTCCCAGGAGGACTGATTTGCCCGCTTTTTTGAAATTATAGGACAGTTTGCCGATAGTGGTGGTCTTGCCCACGCCGTTGACCCCCACAACGAGGATGACATAGGGTTTGTTGCCGGAAGGGGTGCCGAAGTCCCGGTAGGATTGTTCGGGGGCATCGACGAGGATCTTCTCGATTTCTTGTTGAAGTATCCCGTTTAAATCGCTTGTATTGACATACTTATCTTTCGCAACCCTTTGCTCGATCTGTTTGATGATCTGGATGGTGGTATCGATCCCCACATCGGCGCCGACCAGGGCGTCTTCAAGGTTATCGAGCACTTCTTCATCAACCGTGCTTTTACCGGCGATAGCCTTGGTCAGCCGGGAGAGAAATCCATCCTTTGTCTTTTGCAGGCCCTGGTCCAGACTTTCCTTTTCTTTTTTTCCAAAGAGTTTATCGAACAGTCCCATATTGTATAATTGAAAAAAGCGGACTTGCAGTCCGCTTTTAAGTTATCTTACTTAACCCACATACTATTTTTGAGCCAGGAACTCTTTGATCTTGTCCTTGTGCACGATAGCCTCTTTAAAGGTATAGGCGCCAGATTTCGGGCTGCGCACGGCCCGGATCACTTTTGTCCAGTTCTTGGCTTCTGCGGCAGCCTTGGAGTCCTTGGTTTTAATTGCGGTTTTTGCAGCCTTTGCCATGATTACTTGATTTCTTTATGAACGGTGATTTTCTTCAGAATGGGATTGTATTTCTTCAGCTCCAGGCGTTCCGGAGTATTCTTTTTGTTCTTGGTCGTGATATAACGACTGGTTCCAGGTTTCCCGCTGGTTTTATGCTCGGTGCATTCCATAATGACCTGAACCCTGCTGCCTTTCTTTGCCATATTTGGACGAATTTGAAATTTTTAAATCTTTTCTCCCTGCGCTCTTAATTTCTTAACAACGCTGAACAGACCATTTTTGTTGATGGTGCGTAATCCTTCGGAGGAAACCTTCAGGGTGATCCATTTGTCTTCTTCCGCCAGGAAAAACCGCTTGGTCTGCAAATTGGGTAAGAACCTGCGCTTAGTCTTTATATTTGAATGCGATACGCTGTTCCCCGAAACCGGAACCTTACCCGTAACCTGACATACTCTAGCCATGACACAAAATTATTTTGGACTGCAAAAGTCGGAAAATATTGGCAATTAGCCAAAAAAGATAGCTTTTTTTTCATAAGAGGGCCTGACAGGACCCTATTGGGCAATCGTAATAGAGTTCAGGATCGCCTGCTCATCCCGCTCGATACCGGAATCAGGGATATTGACATGTCTTCTTGTTATGAAAATGGCCTGGTAAATTTCGGTCCCGGCGTGGACTGCATATACTTTGGCAGGAAGACCGATCATGATCACCTCGCCATACATTGTTTCATGATTTTTGAAGGAGATTTCCTCCGTTTTCAGAACTTTATCGTCAGGGTTACTGCCTCGCCCCATTCGCGAAGCAAACTCCGTTTTGAACTTCGCAAAGGTGAACCCGGGGCTCATGCCAATCGTATTGATCGTGATGAGCCCCCAATGGAGGTGCTGCATGGAATCGGGGGTCAGGATGACCATGGTAAGATCACCCCGGATCGCTGTCCTCGCATGCCAGGTCGGAGGAAAGTTTAAGGATAGCTTGCCATACTGCATGGTTTGCCAGTCGGAAGACTGACCATGGCCGGCGAATATAAAAAAGCACATGGCGGCAGTGAACAGCAAACGTCGTTGAAAAGGCATAAAGGGGAGTTTTCCTAAAAATAAGGAGAAATGTTGTCTTGTTCGCTGGGTGAAATCCGCCAGCCCGGCCGCATCACGGCAGTGCGAACGCCATGAGGTAATCCCCCTGTTTGGTTTTTAATTTTCCGTGGCCACCGGCAGCAATGACGACATATTGCCGCCCGTCGAGTTCATAGCTCATCGGCGTGGCCTGTGCGCTGGCCGGTAAGGCATATTCCCACAGCTGCCTCCCCGTCCGGCTGTCAAAAGCGCGGAAATGACCGTCGATGCTGGCCGCCACGAATACCAGGTCCCCCCCGGTCACGATCGCACCACCAAAGTTTAGGGATCCCCATTCGCGGGCCTCTGGGTACTTTGCAGGGTCGATCATATACCCTAGCGGCACTTCCCATTTTTTGAGGCCGGTTTGCAGGTCGATGCCGACCAGGGTGCCCCAGGGTGGTTTTGTCTGCATGATCATGCCCCGGTCGTCCCTTTTGAACAGATAATCGCGCTTCATCACATAAGGAGTGCCGCGTTGCCGGCCCGTTTCTGCCCGCAAGGTCTCGCCGCTTTCGCGCTCCAGGCTGTCCACCTGATCGCGCGGGATCATCCGGATGACGGCCGCGACCCGGTTGATGTTGGTATACAGCATCCCGGTGACCGGGTTGTAGCACATCCCACCCCAGTGGATGCCGCCTACATTGCCCGGGGCCATGATCGTCCCTTCAAAGCTGGGCGGAGTGAACGGCCCCTGATACCGGAGTTGCGCGATCCGTCTTTTCGCTTCAGCCAGGTCGTCCCGCGTCGGTCCCCAGGCATCGGCCACGCCCATGGTCTGGAGGCCCAGCGGAGCCGGCACAACCGGGAAAGGTTGTTTGGGCCATGCCTGCTCGCCTATCACAGTTGAGGCGGGTACCGGCCGCTCCTCTATCGGCAAAAGGGGAACACCTGTCTCGCGATTGAGTACATAGATAAATCCCATCTTGGTGCCCACGACTACCGCCGGCACGGTATGACCGTCTTTTGCCCAGTCGATCAGCATGGGTTGTGCTGCAATATCAAAGTCCCAGAGGTCGTGATGGACGATCTGGAAGCTCCAGACCCGTTTGCCGGTCGAAGCCCGGAGCGCCACGATGGAATTAGCGTAGAGATTGGACCCCAGCCGTTCACCACCATAATAGTCCGGGCTTGGGCTGGTAGCAGGGACAAAAACAAGGTCCCGGGCAGGGTCTGTGCTAAGTATGGACCAGGCATTGGCAGCTCCGGTCCGGTGGGCCTTGGGACCGTTCCAGGTCGAAAAGGCGCTGTCGGCCGGGTCCTGGGGGATGGGATTCCAGCTCCAGGCCAGCTGCCCCGTATGCACGTCATAGGCCCGGACGACACCCGGAGGGAGATCGAATTTCTGGTTATCCCCGATAGAGGAACCAACGATCACCAGATCGCCGATCACGGCGGGCGGAGAAGTCTCCTGGATCTCTTCGCCAAGGCCCGCGCGAAGGTCGACGCTGCCCATATTTCCAAACCCCTCGACGGGGCTGCCGGTATGGCCGTTGAGCGCGATCAGTCTGCCGTCGATGGTGCCGATAAAGATGCGGAGACTGTCGTTCGCTGTGCCGACGGCGCGGGATTCGCCGATGGTGCCGGATTCGCCGGCGGCAGCGGCTTTGCCACCCCCTGCGGGCCACACGGCCACGCCGCGGGAGCTGATCTCCGAATAGTCCCCGTGCAGGTTGACCCCGGGGTCATAGATCCAGCGCTGCCGGCCCGTTGACGCGTCGACAGCGATCACTCGGTCGCTGGGTGTGCTGAAATACAGGGTCCGGCCGATGAGGATGGGGGTAGCTTCAAAGCAGGCTTTTTCGAGCGCGTCCGTGCCTTTATAGGTTGCCAGTTCTCCGGTCCGGTAGGTCCAGGCAACGGTCAGCTTTCCAACGTTCCGGTCATTGATCTGTTGCACTGCAGTATACCGTTTGCCGCCGGCGTCCTGGCCATAGTAGGACCAACTTGCACCGGATAGCTGTGCATGAACGCTGACATGGATCACCGGCAACAGTATGATCAGGGTTTTTATTTGTTTATATCGCATAGCGTTTTATTTTTAGCCAAACCTAGCCGATCTTGCGGGGCCGGCAGATTTTCTTTGACCAATGGCATGGGAATGGTGACTAAAAGCAGTCGGGCTGCACCCCGAAAGGAATCACCGGAAAAGGCTGGTGCAGTTTATTAATAATTACTTAATTTACCAATCCCTTTTGCTTTCTCTACTTTGCGCAAAATGGGCGACAATGACAGAACAAATGAGAAGAAAAACGATACCACGGGATATTAGCTGGCTTTCCTTTAATGGTCGGGTGTTGCAGGAGGCGGCCGATCCGACCGTACCGCTCCGGGAACGAATTCGCTTTCTCGGCATTTTTTCGAATAATATGGATGAATTCTTCCGGGTACGGGTTGCCACGCTGAAAAGAATGAGTGAATTCAGCGGCAACAAGTCGAAGATGAATATGCACCTGGAGGCCTCTCCCGATAAAATACTCAATGACATCCAGGGTATCGTGCTCGAACAGGGCGACACCTTTGACGCCATCTGGGGGGGTATCCGGAAAGAAATGGAAAAGGAAAAGATTTTCCTTGTGACGGAAAAAGAGCTGGATGCCACGCAGCAACAGTTTATCCAGACCTATTTTGAAGAAGAGGTGCGCTCCAACACCATCCCGCTTATGATCGAGAGCATTCCTGCCTTCCCCTATCTGCGGGACAAATCCATCTACCTGGGCGTAGTGCTGTCGCGTAAGGACAGCAGCATGAAACGAAAATATGCGCTGATCGAGGTCCCGAGCCGCGTACTCGGGCGCTTTGTCCAGCTGCCTTCCGCGGCCATGGATGAACATCATATCATTTTGCTGGAAGATATCATCCGTTATAATCTGCGAAATATTTTTGCCTATTTCGGCTATGACAGCTATGATTCCTGGGTATTCAAAGTCACCCGGGACGCCGAGATCGATCTCGATAACGACGTCAGCACGACCTTGATACAAAAGATCGAAAAAGGGTTGAAGAACCGGCGTAAGGGCAAGCCGGTACGTTTTGTTTATGATAAGGAAATGGACAAGGGGCTGCTGGAATATATCATCAAGCGGCTGGGGCTTTCGCGGAAGGGCGGCAACCTCCTGCCCGGCGGCCGCATCCATAATTTCCGTCATTTTATGGACTTCCCGGACGTGTTCCCGAGAAAAGGACAACGGAAAAAGCCTTTTACCCATCCCCTGCTGATCAAAACGCCGCGGGTCACCGATGTGGTGCTGGAACAGGATGTGATGCTTCATTTTCCCTATCATTCGTTCAACCCGGTGATCGACATGCTGCGGGAAGCCGCGATCGATCCCAATGTGACCACCATCAAGATCACCTGTTACCGGCTTGCCGGCAATTCCAAAATTATAAACGCCCTGATCAACGCGGTCCGCAATGGCAAGCATGTAACGGTGATGCTGGAGCTAAGGGCCCGGTTTGATGAGGAAGCCAACCTGGAATGGAAGGAGCGGCTGGAAGACGAAGGGGTAAAAGTCCTCATCGGTATTCCAAATGTGAAAGTGCACGCCAAGATCTGTCTGATCAAGAAAAGGATCAATAATTTTACCATTCATTATGGTTTTGTCAGCACCGGCAATCTGAACGAAAAGACCGCAAGGGTATATGGCGATCATTGTCTGCTGACATCCGACCGGCATATCATGGCCGATGTAAACAGGATCTTTAATTACCTGGAGAAATGGAAAGAAGGCCCTGCTCCGCTAAAGGCTTGTAAAACGCTGATCCCCTGCCCTACCAGCCTGCGCCGGGAACTGTTGAAAATGATCGTCCGGGAGACCCGCCTGGCCCGGGAAAAAAAGCCGGCAGCGATCACGCTCAAGATGAATTCCATTTCGGACGAAGACCTCATCGATAAACTATATGAAGCCGCCAAAGCCGGGGTCAGGATCCAGTTGATCGTCCGGGGCATCTTCTGCCTGTTTTCGGAGAACGGTAAATTTATCATCCCGATAAAAGCCATCAGTATTATCGATGAATACCTGGAGCATGCCCGGGTTTTTATTTTTCACAATGGAGGGAAAGAAAAAACCTATATCTCTTCGGCCGATTGGATGGTACGTAACCTGGATCACCGGGTGGAAGCAACCTGCCCGATCCTGGATGACGGTATCACCCGGGAACTAAAGGATATCCTTGATATCCAGCTGGCGGACAATGTCAAGGCGCGCTGGCTGGACAATGAACTGGCGAATAACTATGTGCGGGATTCGGAGGAAAAAGTCAGATCCCAGATCGAAATCTATAACTATTTGTATCAGAAAGCCATGCCGGTGGAAGAAGTTCCCGCACGGGTCGTTGAATCCGTAACGGCAGCGCAATAAGGCCGGCAAGAGAAATCCATGACCAAAAGAAATCCAATCAAGAGAAACCCATGACATGAAAATGCGACTGGCAGCTATCGATATCGGCAGCAACGCAGCGAGACTGCTTATTTCCGATGTTTTGACCAATAATGGTAAGACGGAATTCAACAAGATCAACCTCGTGCGGATCCCCCTCCGGCTGGGCTTTGATGTATTTGATCAAAAGGAGATCTCGGCGGAAAAGACCGACATGATCCTTCATACGATCAAAGCCTACAAACATCTTTGCCAGGCCTATGATGTCGATCATATCAAGGCGGCCGCCACCTCGGCCATGCGGGATGCCAGCAATGCGCAGACCATTATCGACCGGGTGCAGGAGGAGACCGGTATCCTTATCGAAGTCATCAGCGGCAGCAGCGAGGCCTCGCTGATCTATGAAAATCATATTGCTGAAAATCTGGATAAAGAACACGCCTATCTCTATATCGATGTGGGCGGCGGCAGCACGGAGCTGACTTTTTTTGCCGGCAACAAGCTGGTGTTTTCTTCTTCGTTCAATATCGGCACCATCCGGCTGCTGAAGCAGCAGGTGACGGAGGAGCACTGGGAAGGCATGAAGGAATATATCAAGCGGGAGACAAGGAATTATATCAATAATATCATTGCCATCGGCTCGGGTGGTAATATCAACAAGATCTTTTCCATTTCCAAACGAAAAGAAGGAAAACCACTGCAAATAGAATTGCTGAAGGACTATTATAAAGAATTCTCCGCCTTCTCCCTCGAAGAGCGGATGCACCTGTATAAATTAAGGGAAGACCGTGCGGATGTGATCGTTCCTGCCCTCCAGATCTATATCAATGCCATGCGCTGGGCGAATGCCCAGGAAATCTATGTCCCCAAGATCGGTCTGGCGGACGGCCTTATACAGCACCTCTATGAGGAACTGAAAAAGAAAGACGTGGAAGTTTGACCTCCGCCGGCCATGTGCGGGAAACTTTCCCTACCTTGTTCGCAAAATTTTTGCCATGTCCATACACACAGAAATAAAAAAAGTAACGACCCATACGTTGCAAAGGATGAAGATCAATGGCGAAAGGATCTCCATGCTCACCGCCTACGATTATTCTTTTGCCCGGATCTTTGATGCGGCCGGTATCGATATCCTGCTGGTAGGCGATTCCGCCTCCAACGTGATGGCCGGGCATGAGACCACCCTTCCCATTACGCTCGATCAGATGATCTATCACGCTTCTTCTGTGATGCGGGGCGTCAACCGCGCCTTTGTCGTCGTAGACCTTCCTTTTGGCTCCTACCAATCCAATTCAAAAGAAGCGCTGGCTTCTGCGATCCGGATCATGAAGGAGACCGGCGCCCATGGGGTGAAGGTGGAAGGCGGAGAGGAAATCCTCGAATCGGTGAAAAGGATATTGGGGGCAGGTGTTCCTGTGATGGGGCATCTTGGACTAACGCCACAATCTATCTATAAATTTGGCACCTATAGCGTAAGGGCGAAAGAAGACGCGGAGGCGGAAATATTAAAAAAAGATGCCCGGATGCTGGAAGAGGCAGGCATTTTTGGGCTGGTGCTGGAAAAAATACCCGCCACCCTGGGCAAGGAAGTGTCCGAAAGCCTCCATATCCCTACCATCAGCATCGGCGCCGGCAAGCACTGTGACGGACAGGTGCTGGTCATGCACGACCTGCTGGGCATTACCACCGAATTCCAACCCCGCTTCCTCCGACGCTATCTTCGGTTGCATGACGAGATCACCGATGCCGTCAAGCATTTCATCCAGGACGTAAAAAAACGGGATTTCCCAAACGATCAGGAGCAATATTGATACATATTTACTAATTTATATGTATTTTTCTCTTCCGCTACAATTTACTAATTTATTTATTAGTATCTGAACATCAATGATAAATACTTAGCATATAGTTCCTATTCGTAAAATGACTAAATATTAACATTTATTATTATTTAATTTTTATTGCTGCTGCATGCCATGTTTTGGTTAAATTTTACTAAATTCAATTAATACCAAAACTCTCATATATGAAAGGACTTCTCATTGCAGCTAGTATTATGCTATCCTCATTCATTCTCCAGGCTCAGAAAACCATCACCGGTAAAATCATCGATAAACAGACAGGAGGCGCACTCGCAGGGGCTTCTATCAAGATCAAGGGCTCCAATAAAGGCACTTCCACCAATAACGAAGGGATGTTCAGCATCCAGGCCGGCCCTCAGGATATATTGATAATAACTAATATCGGTTATTCACAAAAGTTGGTCCCTGTTCCGGAAGGCTCCTCGATCAATATTCCCCTGGAAGCTCTGTCCTCGGAATTGACCCAGCTCGTTTTTGTGGGCGCCCGTGGCGCGGCCCGGACAAAGACCGAATCACCTGTACCCATCGATGTGATCCATGTAAACCAGGTTGGCCTCACCACCGCCAAACCCGATCTCATGTCGCAGCTAAATATGGCGGTCCCCTCCTTTAACTACAACAAACAAAGTGGCGGTGACGGCTCCGATGCGATCGACTTTGCCAGCCTCCGCGGTCTTGGCTTCGACCAGACACTGGTACTGATCAACGGTAAAAGACGTCACCTGTCGGCATTCGTAAACGAAGTAGGCACCCGCGGAAGGGGTAATTCAGGAACCGACCTCAACGCCATTCCCGAAGCAGCTATCGATCGGGTAGAAATATTGCGGGACGGAGCTTCCGCTCAATACGGCTCCGACGCCATCGCCGGGGTCATCAATATCATTCTGCGAAAAGATGTCAAGCACCTCAGCTTCAATATCGGCGGCAGCGGTTATTCGGATCATAAATACAATACCTTGAATAGTGTAGATCCCAGCCAGTTTTATACGGGTTCTCAATTCGACGGGAAAACGATCAATTTCGGGGTAGATTATGGATTGCCTATCGGCCAGCACGGAGGCTTTATCAATGTCGGGGGCAATTTTTTGAGCCAGGGCAAGACGTTCCGGGCTGTACCCGATACAAATATCAGCGTGAATTCCCAGGCCCTGCCGATCGATATCTGGAGAAGAGCATTTGGCGACGGAGCCGTCACCTCCGGAGGCGGCATGTATAATATGGAGATCCCCTTGGGCAGTTCCAAAACGACGTTTTACTCCTTTGGCGGCTACAATTACAAACATTCCAACGTTTATGCCTGGACCCGCAGCTGGAATAATCCTGATCGGGCCAACCCGACAAAGTTTCCCACGGATGCCAATGGCGACCTGGTTTTTGTACCCGGTATCATGCGCGTATATGACCCTACCAAGGGGCAATTGGATACAAACAACGTCTATTATAATCCTCAGGAAGATGTTTACATCAAGGACATGTCTTTTGCTGCCGGGTTCAGAGGCACACTGGGGAATGACTGGGATTGGGACCTGAGCAATAACACCGGATACAACGATTTCCATTACTTCGGCAACAAGACCTTTAATGCCTCACTGTTGCCCTATAGCGACGAGGCCACCCTGACCCGGTTTGACGACGGAGGGTTCAGTTTCCTGCAAAACACCGCCAACCTGGATATCAGTAAACACTTTAGTTCCATTGCCTCCGGAGTCACGATTTCTTTTGGCGGCGAATACCGGTACGAAAAATACCATCTGTATGCCGGGGAAGTCAATTCCTACCTGGCCGGAGGGGCGACACTGGGACCAGGAGGAACGGCAAAAGCATCCGGGTCGGAAGGATATCCCGGTTATCAGCCGAGCGATGCCAGCACCGCCAACCGGACGAATGTCAGCGGCTACGCGGACATGGCCCTCGACGTTACCAGGGCCTGGCTGGTGGACATAGCGGAGCGGTTTGAAAATTATTCGGATTTTGGTTTTGTCGCCACGCAAAAGATCGCTTCCCGCTATAAAGTGACCGATAACTTTAACATCCGGGGTTCCGTCAGCACCGGTTTCCGGGCGCCGACCTTGCAACAGCTCAATTTCAGCAATACCAACACCAATATCATCAATGGTAACCTGGTATATTCCAAACTCGTTCCCAATTATTCAGCTATTGCGCGCGCGGCGGGGATACCCAAGCTGACGCAGGAAACCTCTACGAATGCCAGCCTGGGCTTCACCTGGCAGCCTATTCATAACCTGGCTTTGACCGTGGATGGCTATTCCATCCAGATCAAGAACAGAGTAGTGATATCCGGGCAGTATGCCGCGGGTGACCCGACACTGGGAGCGGCCTTAAATAACGCTTTGGCCGCCCAGGGCATACAGTATGCGCAGTTCTTCGCCAATGCGGTAAACACCCGAAACACTGGTCTGGACATAGTAGCGGATTATAATCTTCATTGGGGCACTACCCATTTCAGGGCACTTCTGGCGGGAAATATCCAGGGGATAAAGATCAACAAGGTCAATGTGCCATCGACCTTTTCCGGTTCCGCTTCCGACAGCGCCAATTTCTTCTCCGACCGGGAACAATATTTCTTAAAGGCGAGCGCGCCAAAGGATAAGTTCTCGCTAAACCTGGAATATGGAGTAAAACAATTCACGGTCGGTACCCATATCACCTATTTTGGCGGTTTGAAAACCCTGGGCTTTGGCGAAACGGCCGCGCCGGCCGGCGTCGCCGACCCCTTCTTCCCTTATGTAACGCTTGACCAGAGCGGTGCGACGGTACCCGAAATATTCAATTTCAGGGGTAAGGCAACGACCGACCTCTATGCCTCCTATAAAATCAACCGGAACGTCGCGCTAACGATCGGTGTTGACAACATCTTCAACGTACACCCCGACAAATCGGTGGTACCGGGCAGCGTCAGCCTGGCAACGGGAACCAGTTCCTGGGGAGACAGCGAGTCGGGCGGTCCGTTCGATGCCGTTCAAATGGGTTTTGACGGGATGCGGCTGTTTGGCAAGCTGATCTTTAACTTCTGATCATTTTTCATTTTCCCGCGGCCCGGCAGATTCTTCCCGCGGTCCCGCGGATTCTTTTGGCGGCCCGGCAGACGATCCTTCAACGTCCAGCCGGGCCGCTTTCTTATCGGCCCATCTTCGACGGCTACAACCCGTTCACCGGTTCCATACCCCCATTCATCTAATATTTCCCTGCCGAACACGAATCCCTTTTAGATTTGACCTGACCAAGTATAACACACACATCCGTTTTGAAAAAAGTTACCGTACAGATCATCATTCACATCGCCGCATGGGCCTGTTTCCTCCTGCTGCCCCTGGTATTTTATCCCATTCCGAGAGCCCGGGAGTATAATATTTTCACGGAACGATATCTGACCACCTTCTTCATCGTGAACAACGGCATCATCATCGCCTTTTATTATCTGAATACCTATCTCATCATCCCCAAGCTGCTGGACACGAAAAAATTCCTGGCCTATACCCTTCTTATCCTGGCCCTTCTTGTCTTTTACGGGTTTTTCCCCCGCATTTATCACGGGCTCTTCGGTAGTCTCCAGCCGCAGCTGTCGCCACCGGGCCGTCCCCCGCGGCCCAGGAATTATCCGTTGGTCAGTTCCGGTAATATCGCCATCTTTCTCATGGTGTTCGTTTTTAGCACCGGCATCAGGGTGATCAACCAATGGTTGCGTTCGGAGCAGCGGAATAAAGAGATCGCCAATGAAAAGCTCCAGGCCGAACTTTCCTTTCTGAAAGCGCAGATCAATCCCCATTTTCTTTTTAATACCCTCAACAATATCTACGCCCTCGCCAGTTCGCAGTCCGAACACACCGCCGCAGCCGTCATGAAGCTGTCGAGCATTATGCGCTATGTACTGACCGAGGCCCGTAATGACCTGGTCCCCCTCGAAAAGGAGATCCTTTTTACTTCGCACTATATTGAATTGCAAAAGATGAGGCTGACGGATAAAACCAGCATCGAGTTTACCATCAACGGCGATCCCATCGGCCGGCAGATCGCACCGCTGCTGCTCCTTCCCTTCGTGGAGAATGCATTCAAGTATGGCATCAGCACAAGGGAGCGGTCACCCATCCGGATATTATTGGAAATTAATGAGAATTCGTTGTATTTTAGTATCAGTAACCATAAGCACTTTTCCAGTGCCCTGAAAATGGCCGATAACACAGGGATCGGTATCAACAATACCCGGCGAAGACTGGATCTCTTGTACGAGGGCAAATACGAACTGATCATCGACGACAAAACCAATGAATTTTCCGTTCATCTAAATATTCCGGTATAATGTTGACCTGTATAGCCATCGATGACGAGCCCCTGGCACTCGAAGTGCTGAAAAAATATATTGCCAAGATCTATTTCCTGGACCTGAAAGGTGTATTTACCGATCCCTTCGAAGCACAAAAACTAATGGATGCCGCTCCCGTAGACATTCTCTTTCTCGATATCCAGATGCCGGATATCAACGGCATCGAGTTTTCGCGGATCATCAATAAAAAGAACACGGCCGTTGTCTTTACAACCGCCTTTAGCGAATACGCCGTGGAAGGCTTTAACGTCGATGCCATCGACTACCTGTTAAAACCGATAGAATACGACCGCTTTCTCAAAGCCGTCTATAAAGCAAAGGAATACGTCGACTACCTGACCAACCAGGAATTACAGGAAGGATATATTTTTGTCAAATCCGACTACCAGATGGTCAAGGTCAACCTGAAAGAAATCCTTTATGTCGAAGGGCTCGACGACTATATCAAGATCTATCTTCCCGGGAAATCCATCCTGACACTGATGACCTTAAAAACCATTGCGCAAAAGCTGCCGGCGCGCGAATTCATCCGGGCGCACCGGTCATATATCGTCCCGATCAGCAAGATCGAACATATCAGCAAGAGCAAGATCAAGATCGCAGAGAAAGAAATACCCATCGGCGTTAGCTACAGCGAAAGTTTTTTTGCCGCCATGGAAAACAAGCTCAACTAGCGCTGCGCCCCGCTCCATTGGGGGGCGCGGACGGCGCCGGGGCCGCCGTGAGCCCTATTCACCCTGACTTTTTCCTCTTTTACCGATCAGCCTTGTTAAAAGGCCTCTTACTCGCCCGCTCATCGTATTCTACGCAACCTCCGGCCTCGCTTTTACGTATTAATTAATGCCGGTAAGGTAGATACCGGCAAGGACCAGTTTTTTCATAGTAGATTTTAAGTTAAGGTTGAGGCCACTGGTTAGTGGTTAGTTTTTTCCTAAATTGCTTGCGATTGCATAATCGCAAGCTTTTTTTATGGAATTTCTACAACATCTTCAGATAAAGGCCGAAAACCCCGGAACATCGACGGGAACCCAATGGATCGCTTCCCGGGGTATGGCGCTCGATTCCTTTTCGCCGGTCGACGGCAAACGTATTTCCTCTGTAACTTCCACGGATAAAGAAAGTTATGATACCGTCGTGGAGACAGCCCGGCATGCTTTTGCCGTCTGGCGGTCCTGGCCGTCGCCCCGGCGTGGCGACGTGGTCCGGCAGATCGGGGAGGCCCTGCGGCGTAACAAAATGGCGCTGGGGCAGCTCGTGTCCTATGAAATGGGCAAGAGCTTACAGGAGGGGCATGGGGAAGTCCAGGAAATGATCGATATCTGCGACTATGCCGTAGGCCTCTCCCGACAACTCCATGGCCTGACGATGCACAGCGAACGACCGGGCCACCGGATGTACGAACAGTGGCACCCGCTTGGAATAGTGGGCATCATTTCCGCTTTTAACTTCCCGGTAGCCGTCTGGAGCTGGAACAGCATGCTCGCCTGGGTCAGCGGAAATACCTGCATCTGGAAGCCTTCCGAAAAGACCCCGCTTTGCGCGCTGGCCTGCCAGCACATCGTAGCAGAGGTTTTTGCCGCCAATGGCGTCCCGGAAGGAGTAAGCTGTCTGATCACCGGCGGTAGGGCGGCCGGAGAATGGCTGACGACGGACACCCGGATCCCGATGATCTCCGCAACAGGGTCGACCCGGATGGGCAAGGCGATCGGAATGGCCCTTGCTGCGCGGTTTGGCCGGGCGCTGCTCGAACTGGGCGGTAACAATGCCATTATCATCTCGCGGGATGCGGATCTCGATATCGCTATTCCCGGCGCCGTTTTCGGCGCCGTGGGTACGGCCGGCCAACGCTGCACGACCACCCGCCGCCTCATCATCCAGGAAGAGATCTATGACCGGGTTAAAGATAAGCTGGTAGAGGTCTACCGGCAGCTGCGGATCGGCGACCCCCTCCAGGAAAATAACCATGTGGGGCCGCTGATCGATAAAGATGCCGTCAGCGCCTATACAACGGCGATCGATGCCGGCAAACGGCAGGGTTGCCGTTTCCTTATCGAAGGGAAGGTGCTGGCTGGGGATGGTTTCGAAAGCGGATGCTATGTGCAGCCCTGTATCGCCGAGGCAGAACCGCATTTCGAGATCGTCCACCAGGAAACCTTTGCGCCCATTCTTTATCTGCTGAAATACAAGACGCTTGATCAGGCCATCGACGTTCAGAACAATGTCCCGCAAGGGCTTTCCTCTTCGATCATGACGCTGAACCTCCGGGAGGCGGAGCAGTTCCTGTCCGCCGCCGGCAGCGATTGCGGCATTGCCAATGTGAATATCGGTACCTCGGGAGCGGAAATCGGCGGGGCTTTTGGCGGAGAAAAGGAAACAGGCGGTGGCAGGGAAAGCGGCAGCGACGCCTGGAAATCCTATATGCGCCGCCAGACCAATACCATTAACTATTCCAACCAGTTGCCCCTGGCCCAGGGGATAAAATTCGAGATTTGAGTCCTCCCCTGCCCCGGAGAGCAAAATTCGGGATTTGAGCGGACCGGCCAGTGAAATAATCCCGCCGAAATGGACGTTATAGCCGGATAGATCCCGATATACATGAATGCCGGTATTAACGCCTCTTCCGCTGTTATGAGAAAGTTGGTCCTTCTGTGTCTCCTGATTGGCAGTCTGGGCGGGCAGGCACAGATAAGACTGGGAATATTGGGGGGGCTCCACTCATCCAATGTGTTGGAGACCAATAATCTACCCGGATGGGATACCGCAGTAAAAAAATACCTCAATTCCCGCTCCGGCTACCAGCTGGGTCTTATCCTGGAAGTGCCCCTCGGCCGGTCCGGTTTCTTTTTCCAACCCGCGTTCACTTATATCACCAAGGGCCGCCAATACGACCGGAACTACGACTCCCTGACAAGCCTGCTTACCGACACGATCTATAACAAAAGCACGCTGAATTTAAGTTATATCGAATTCCCCCTGAACATCACGTATAAAATGCCGCTGACTCCTTTTCACCGGAATTATTTTTTTGTCAGTGCAGGGCCATACGTCAGCTTCTTCTACAGCGGCAATATCACGACTCAAAGCCTGACGCAAACCCCGGAACAATATTCCACCGAGTCCAACCCTGTCAATGTCGGGAAAGGGCCGGACACCTATAAGACGGTAGATCTGGGGCTTAATGGCCGGGCGGGCTTCGAGCTGGGTAATATGATGCTGAGCGCCTATTTCAGCAGGGGACTGACCAGTTTCTACCATGCCACTTATCCCGGCACGTTTCATCACCAGGTTTTCGGCGCCTCCCTGGCGATCTGGCTCGCCGCCTCCGGGCCGCTGCCGCCTTTAAAGAAAAAAGACACCGATAAGGACGGTATCCCGGATGACGAGGATATGTGCCCGTTGAAGCCCGGCACGGCTAAATGGCACGGTTGCCCCACCCCCGACACCGATCACGATGGGATCGACGATGACCATGATTCCTGCAGGACGATACCGGGTGTTGCCCGGTACAACGGATGCCCGGTACCCGATACGGACCATGACGGCATCGATGACGAACACGATAGCTGTAAATTGGTCCCGGGGGTCGCCCGCTACCATGGCTGCCCCATCCCCGACAGGGATGGCGACGGGGTGAACGATGAAGAAGACCAATGTCCCGATAGCGCAGGGCCGCCGGAAAACCATGGCTGTCCCCTGCCCGCGCCAAAAATAGTCATCCGGAAAGAAGATTCGGTGGCCATTAATTATATCGCCCGCAATGTCCTGTTTACTTCTTCCAGTGACCAGTTCCAGGATGGTACGCCCACCGCCCTGGACAGTCTGGCCGTCCGATTGCTGTCGCACCCGGAATGGCACCTGACCATCGAAGGGTATACCGATAATTCGGGAACGGCAGCCAGGAATATGCTGTTATCACAAAAAAGAGCCCTGGCCATCCGAAATTATCTGCTGAGAAAAGGGCTGCCGGCAAGCCAGCTGACCGCCACCGGTTTTGGCCAGGAGCAACCTGTCGGGGACAACAAGACACTCGCCGGCCGGGCAGCCAATCGAAGGGTCGAATTGAAGCTGAGCGTTGAAAAACAATAATTTTAACAAGTTGATAAAACCATTCCTGTAATTTATGGGTCGGGATGGCGGAGGTTTTCATTATTTTACAGGATTGAACCACCGGGAAGGGGATTCCCGTGCACTTATAAAATGCACTTATAAAACTAAAAACAAAAAAATGAATTGTAGCTCTCGAAGCTTGAAAGGATGGTTGATTGTGCTCCTGATCGGATGCCTGCCTCTAACGATGTTTGCCCAGGGAACCTCCGCAAAAAAGGAATTGCCAAAAGGCTGGCACCTGCTCGATAAAGACCAGGACGGTTTTTACGGCATCAGCCTCAATAAGGCCTACGAATTTGCCCACCAGAAAAAATTAAAGAGTAAAACCGTTATCGTCGCTGTTATCGATTCCGGTGTAGATACCCTCCACGAAGATCTGAAAGATATTCTTTGGACGAATACCAAAGAGATCCCGGGCAACGGCATCGACGATGACCACAATGGTTATGTAGACGATATCCATGGCTGGAATTTTCTCGGCGGGAAGGACGGAAAGAATGTAAACGATGATTCCCAGGAAGAAGCCCGCGTATATTATATTTTTAAAGAGAAATTCGACGTGCCCAACCTCGACACCGCCAGTCTTAGCGCGGATGACAAGGACAACTACCGGATGTGGATAAAAGCGCGCAAGACCGTTATGGGCGATGGATCGGACAATGGCATCGATCTTGTCACCCTCACCCATGCCCTCCAGGCCTGTGTGAAAAGCGACAGCATCCTTCGGCAGGCAATGGGGAAGACCGAATACACGGGCAACGACCTCGACACCTTCCAGACCAAATCTATGGAAAGCAGAAGCGCCAAAGCCGTCTTCCTGTATCTCTTTAAGGAAAATAAGATCATGGACATGACCAACAAGCTGTTCCTGTCTGAATTTACCGAAGAGGTCGAGTCCGAAGAAAAAAAGGAAGCTACCAAGGTGAACCCACCCGAAAATGTCCGTAAGGAAATCGTCGGGGATAACGAGTCGGATATAAACGACCGCTACTATGGCAACAATAATATCGATGCCGGTGACCCCATGCACGGTACGCATGTATCAGGGATCATTGCCGCAGAAAGAAATAATGGCAAAGGGATGGACGGCATCGACGACAATGTGCGGATCATGATGATCCGTGCCGTACCCAACGGGGACGAACATGACAAAGATATCGCCCTGGCGATCCGTTATGCAGTGGACAATGGCGCCCGCGTCATCAATATGAGCTTTGGCAAGAATCTTTCCCCGCAGAAGCCCTGGGTGGATTCGGCTGTCAAGTACGCCGAGAGCAAGGGAGTATTGCTGATCCATGCGGCGGGCAATGATGCCGCCGATGTAGATACAACGGACAATTTCCCAAGCCCGCATTTCCGGCATTCGGACTATACGGCCTCCAACTGGATCACCGTGGGCGCCAGCAGCGATCCGCTGGCTGAACCGGGCTTTTCCAGCTATACCGCTTCTTTTTCAAATTATGGCAAGCAGGAAGTAGACGTCTTTGCTCCCGGAACACGTATTTATTCGACGCTGCCCGGCGATTCCGCCAGGCGCACCGGAAAATATGAAAATCTGCAAGGCACCAGCATGGCAGCCCCCGTCGTAACCGGCGTCGCTGCGCTGCTCCTGGAGTTCTACCCCAACCTGACGCCGCAGCAGCTGAAATATTGCATCGTAAAAGGCTCCGTCATGCCTCCCGGCAAGGTGAAAAAACCCGGTTCCGAAGACAGTCTCGTCAGCTTTTCGGATATTTCCGTGGGCGGTATTGTCAACGCCTATGAAGCATTGAAGCTAGCCTCCACTTTAAATACAAAAAAGCCTGAAAAGTCGACGCTGAGCAATAAAAAAGATTGATTAAATTGCTGCAGTATGATCCCCAAGTCCGAAATAATACCGGCGGAAACCTATCAGGGCTATCTCAACCTGGTCAGTGAAAATGATTTCCGCGATGCCATCGATAAGAATACCCGGCAGTTCCTTAAGCTGCTCCGGAGTATTCCGCGTAAAAAAATCGACTACGCCTACGCTGAAGGCAAATGGACCCTTCGGGAAATGCTACAGCATATCATCGACTGTGAACGGGTCTTCGCCTATCGCGCATTGAGGCTATCCCGGCTGGACCCCACCCCATTGGCCGGCTTTGACGAACAGTCCTGGGGCCGGCATGCCGTCGGAAGTGAACGTCGCTGGAAGGATCTGCGGGATGAGTTCAAGACGGTAAGGGAAGCCACGGTATATCTCTTCAATTCACTGTCCGACGACCAGCTCCGCTTTGTCGGAGAAGCCAATGGACGACCCATCAATGCTTTCACTATCGGCTATATCATACCGGGGCATGTTACCCATCATATCCATCTTATCCGGGAGCGATATTTGTAACCATGAGCGAGTTACTGTCTTTTCCATCCAGGCGGGTCCATCGCATCGCCGTGAGCGCTTTTTTCTTTCTGGCCGGGCTTTGCTTTGCCAGTTGGGCTTCCCGCATCCCCAATATCCAGCTCAAATTACATCTCGATAACGCCGCCCTTGGCGCGGTGCTGCTGGGACTACCGACGGGATTGATGGTCTCGCTGCCATTGGCCGGCTGGCTCGTGGCCAAATTCGGAAGCAGACCCATCGCCCTGTCAGCGGCCCTTCTTTACGCCGCCACCCTACCTGTCCTCGGCCTGGTGACTACGGTCTGGCAGCTGGTCGGTTGTCTTTTCGTATTCGGGATGGGAGGCAATCTGCTCAACATCTCGATCAATACACAGGCGATCGGAACCGAAGCCTTATATGGCCGAACGATCATGGCATCCTATCATGGTCTCTGGAGCCTGGCAGGTTTCTCCGGCGCGGCGCTGGGTACCCTGTTTATAGGCCTGGGCTGGCTTCCCTGGAAGCATTTCCTGGTGATAACGTCGCTGGCCCTGCTGATCGTAATGGCGGCCTCGGGCAGGCTGATCCGGAAAGATCCGCATGGGGGCGGCGGTCAGCCCATTTTCGCCCGGCCGGACCGGTCCCTTGTTAACCTGGGCATCATTGCCTTCTGCTCCATGATCTGCGAAGGGGCAATGTTCGACTGGAGCGGCGTCTATTTCCAAAAGGTGATCCACCCGCCACAGGGATTGGTGGCCATCGGATATACGGCCTTTATGTCCACGATGGCCTCCGGCCGTTTCGTGGGTGACTGGCTGACCACCAAATGGGGTATAAAACGAATACTGCAGCTCAGCGGTACGCTGACGGCCACCGGGCTGTTGACCGCCATCCTTTTTCCCTGGCTGATCCCTGCCCTGGCAGGCTTTCTGCTGGTTGGCGCCGGCGTCTCCTCGGTGATTCCCCTGGTCTACAGCGCCGCCGGGCGCTCCAAAGTTCTTTCGCCGGGGGTTGCCCTTGCCGCCGTCTCGACGATCGGCTATCTGGGTTTTCTTTTCGGGCCGCCTTTTATCGGATTTATCGCCCAGGCTTTCGGCCTCCGCGTCTCCCTGGGACTGATCGCCGTGCTGGGCTCCCTTATCGTCCTGATGGCTTCCAAAACAAAATTCAGCTAAAAAAGAAGCCGCCTGCTTTTGTGCAGACGGCCTCTTCCTATCAATAAACGATCGGTTATTTATTATATACCACATTCTTTTGTGCGATCATATCATCCAGCACATTCACCGTCTCGCCCAGCCACAGATCAGTCTTTTTGTCCTTTAACCATTGCTGGAAGCGTTCTTCCTTGTTCTTGTCATCATCATACTTGTGCGCATCTTCGGGGAGAGCCGCTACATTCAGCTGACTGGTCTCCGGCAATTTGCTGAGTATCTCGATCTGTTTGACCCTGGCCTTGATCTCTTTCTGCTCTTCCCGGTATTTCTGCAGATTGAGCGAAAACACTTTATCCTCCGTCTTGCTCAGCCATTCCGCATCGGACTGGATCTCGTTCAGTGCCGAATCACTCTTCAGGCGCTGGTCGCTAAGCCCCTTTATCATATTGATGTCATAGGCATATTTCCAGGGGGTATAGTCCGCCTTCTGGATCTCGTCCCAGGGCAACGCATCCGGGTTGTCCTTTTCACGAATTTTTGCATACTCATAAATATCGGGATAAATATCCGGCAATACGATATCGGAGGAAACTCCCCGCAGTTGTGTCGAACCACCGTTGATGCGGTAGAATTTCTGTAAGGTCAGTTTAATGGTACCCAGATCGCTATTGGTACCGGGATCCAATCCGAGCGTCTTATCCAAACCGATCGGCCGCTGTACAGTACCCTTCCCATAGGTGGAAGAGCTGCCGATGATCACCCCGCGATGATAATCCTGGATAGCGGCAGCAAAGATCTCGGAAGCGGAAGCGCTCAGCTCATTCACCATCACCGCAAAAGGACCGTCATAGAGAACCGATTTATCATGATCGGGATAAACCTGCGGCTTTTCATCCCGGCTCCTCACCTGAACGATAGGCCCCTGTTCGACAAATAAACCGGCCATCTGGACTACATCGGCCAGCGAGCCGCCGCCATTATTGCGGAGGTCGAGGACAATACCGTCTACCTTCTCCGCCTTCAGCTTCATGATCTCTTTGGCGACGTCGATCGAACAGCGGTTACCTTTTGGATTGTCAAAATCAGCATAAAATTCAGGGAGATAAATATACCCGATCTTACCCTTGGCGGAATTCACGATCGCGCTGCGGGCAAAGGTTAGCTCGTCCTGAATGATCTCATCCCTGATCAGAGAGACTGTCTGTGTCGTCCCGTCCGTCTTTTTAAGCGTCAGCCTTACCTCGGCGCCCTTTGTACCCCGGATCAGCTTGATGGCGTCTTCAACACTATAACCGGTAAGATCTACAGGTTCCTGGCTGCCCTGGGCTACCTTCAGGATAACATCTCCGATACCTACCTTTCCGGATTTCCAGGCCGGGCTGCCGGTTACCAGCGTGGTGATCTTGATATTGCCATCTTCTTCCTTTAACGAAGCGCCGATGCCAAAAAAATGGCCGCTCATCTGCTCGTCAAAATATCGCTTTTCCACCGGGGGGAAATAATCCGTATGCGGATCCATCGTCTGGACAACGGTTTCGACAAACATATTGAACCTGTCCTCATCGGTCATTTTCACTTTCAGCCGCTCGTAGATCCGGTCCATGACCTTCAGGACTCTGTCCCGGGCATCCTTTTCGATAGCCGCCTCGCTGCGCATGACATATCCCTGCGTGTTCTTATTGCTCTCCTGCTGGTCCACCATGTCCGAATATCTTTCCAGGGTCAGGTATTTCATCTGTTTGTGCCAGGCCAGCCTTCTTTCGGATTCCGACTGCGGAAACTTCAACTGATCGAAATTCTGGTTATAGTCCTCTTCCTGGGAAAAATCGAAAGGCTTGGAAAGGATATCCCTGTACAGCAATTCCGTCTCGCCAAGCCGTTTCTTATAAACCACGTTCACCGCAGGAACGAAGGCGATCGGCTTGCCCAGGATCTCGTCATCGATTTCCTTCCCGTATTTACCCCGCAGTCCATCGATGTCGGACTGGAAAAAGATATTCTTCTCGGCATCGACTTCCGACAGGTATTTATCGAACACTTCCAGGGAGAACTTATCATCGATGGGCTTGGGGCTGTAGTGCAGCTCCTCCAGATACTCTCCCACATTGTGCAGGATCGTTTCGTCCTTCGTCGGCGGATTACTCCCGATTCCCAATGTACGGAACGCCACAAACACCCCACCCCCTAAAATCAATAGGACGATCGGCAGATTTCTTTTGTTGATCATATACTTAAGTACTTTTAACATAACCTATCAAAAATAACGATTATTGCAATGGTATGTTGTCGGCCTTGATGAATATTAACATCAGGTTTGCCATATTTTACATGAACGGAGAACAGGGGGTCGGCTAATAGATTTTCGGGGGCGGACCAATAGATTTTCGACGGTGGGCCAATAAAAAAAGCTCCGAACCGGCGGGGATTTGCCAGGTATCGAAGCTTTTTCGGGTGGATGATGGGGTTCGAACCCACGACCCTCAGAACCACAATCTGATGCTCTAACCAACTGAGCTACAACCACCATTTTTCTGATTCCGGACGATAACCGCGAGAGTGCCGGTAACCTCCTGAGTTTCATTGTCCTGACCTTCAGGTATCCGCCGAAGCGCGAAATTAGGATATTTTGTTTTTTTTGCAAAATCATATTGCTGTTTATTTGCAGGCGCAAAAAAGGTGCTGCAAAAGATATGACGAAAATTTCCTGGTGGCTTTATACGATTCCTTTTATCTCCGCTTTTATTCACTGGTTGACGATCCGGATGGCGCTTAAACTGCTTTTTCATCCCCGGCAGCCAAAAAAGATCCTGGGCTTTACCCTGCAAGGCGCTTTCCCGAAAAAACAACGCCAGATCGCCGAAAGCCTCGGCAGGATCGTGAGCCAGGAATTACTGTCCTTCCGGGATATCGAACAGGCGATCACCGATCCCGAAAATGTACACCTCATCCTGCCGCTGGTGGAAGAGCATATCGACCATTTTCTGCGCAATAAACTGAAAGAGGCCATGCCGATGGTATCCCTGTTTATCGGGGACAAAACCATCACCCAGCTAAAGGCTGTTTTTATGAAAGAACTGGAAGAGCTCTTTCCCGTCATCCTCAAAAACTATGTCACTCATCTGCGCGAGGATCTCGACCTGGAACAAATGATGATGGACAAAATTGCCGGGTTCTCCAATGACCGGCTGGAAAGCATGCTGAACGAATTCCTCACCAAAGAATTCCGGTTTGTAGAAGTTATCGGCGCCGCCCTCGGGTTCCTTATCGGGCTGATGCAGATCGGGATAACGCTGCTCATGAAATGACCCCTTTTTGGAAGATTATAACCGTATTTTAATCCCACTATCCATTAGCCCTTTTACATCTAATTTATACCGTTTGTATAGATTGACATCGATTGGTAAAACTTTTGATCTCAATTTTGCCCGCAAAAGGCACTTAAAACTCATGAGAAAAATTTGGCTTTCGTTTTTGGTTATGGCTTTGTCGCTGACCGGCTATGCCCAGATCCCGGGCATGGGTGGCGGTCCTGGTGGCGCCAGAAGAGGCGCCGGCATCCCTTCGATCGGTCATTTTTATGGAAAGGTCGTCGATGCAAAAACCGGCAAGGGGATGGACGGAGTTTCTATCCAGCTCATTCAAAGTAAATACGACCCGGCAAAACACGGCCCCAAAGATACGCTCATCTCCGGCATGATCACCCGCCGCAGCGGGGAATTCAGCTTGGAGAACCTTCCTATTTTCGGCAATTTCCGACTCAAGATCACCGCCATCGGCTTTACCGCCTATGATCAGAAAGTAGCCTTCGACCTCAAGGGAATGCGTCCCGGCGGCGCTACGGGAGCCCCCGGCGCCGACGACGCGGATGCTCAGCAACAGCTATCGAAGGCCTTGCAGGCATTAAACGCTGTCGATAAGGACCTGGGCAATATCAAGCTCAACCAGGATGCGCAGACGATGGAGACGGCAGTGGTCACGGCGTCTAAGCCTCTGCTCACGATGGGCGTGGACCGTAAGATCTACAATGTTGAAAAAGATATTTCCGCCCCGGGCGGCAGCGGGGTCGATATCATGAGAAATGTTCCCTCTCTGCAGGTAGATATCGATGGCAATGTTACCCTGCGTAACAGCACTCCGACGATCTTCGTGGATGGCCGGCCTACTACGCTGACCCTCGACCAGATACCCGCGGATGCCATCTCCAGCGTAGAGATCATCACCAACCCCGGCGCCAAATACGATGCCAGCGGCGGCACGGCAGGCATCCTGAATATCGTCCTGAAGAAGAACCGCAAGGCCGGCTATAACGGGAACATCCGCGGCGGCGTCGACGACCGCGGTAAGGTCAATGCCGGCGCCGACATCAATGTCAAGCAGGGAAAGGTCAATTTCTTCCTCAGCGGCAACTATAACCAGCGCAAATCCATCTCTCCGGGCACCATCAGCCGGTATACCTTCAATCAGCCCGGCTATCCCAATGACAGCCTGATCGAGAATGACTATGCCGTCAACAAAGGTTTTTTCGCCTTCGCCCGCGGTGGCCTGGATTACCTGCTTGACAACCGCAATACGCTGTCCCTGTCCGGCTATATCGTTCACGGTACCTTCACTCCTTATACCAACAGCGATATTTACGTGGATACGCTTTATCCCGGTTCCACGACCTATTCGTATACCCGGCGGGTGTCGACGTCCAATTCACTGTTTGGCAATCATGGCGCCATGCTCAGCTTTAAGCATACCTTCCCGAAATCCGGCGAAGAGCTGTCGGCGGACGTCAACTACAACCAGGGCACGAATAACAACAACAATCTTATCGCTTCCTCTATCTACGATGTGAAAGGCGGTCCGCTGAGCTCCATCTATGATCAGCAACAGACAGTCAATGGCACCAATAAATTTTTTACCGCTCAGACGGACTATACCCTGCCCCTCACGGAGAAATCCAAATTCGAGGCCGGCGCCCGTATCGCCATCCGGAATATTTACAGCCTGACAGATCTGGATACCGTCGGCTCAGGCGGAAAATACTTTGTCGAATCGCTGCTTTCTTCCGCCTTCACCTATCGGGACCAGGTCACGGCAGCCTATGCCACCTATTCCAATGTATTCGGGGGTTTCTCCTATCAGCTGGGCTTGCGGGCGGAAGGGTACCGATATACCGGCAAACAGAATTATACGACCGTAGACCCGAACGGCGCCCAGCTGGATACGATCGGCAACTACGGCAATCATTTACCGCTTAACGTCTTTCCCAGCGCATTCCTCACCCAGAAATTAACCGACAACCAGAGTTTATCTTTCAGCTATACCCGGCGGATCGACCGGCCGAGCTTCAACCAGCTGTTCCCCTTTACCGACTACTCCGACTCGCTCAACCTCAGCCGGGGTAACCCCAACCTGAGGCCGCAGTTCACCAATTCCCTGGAGCTGGCCTATACGCTGACCTACTCGACCACCAACACCTTCATCGCCTCCGTTTACTACAAGAACACCACGGACCTGATCACCCGTGACGCCGACACGGCGACGAACCCCGTCACCCGGGAAACCGTGATCATCAACTCCTATATCAATGCCAAATCGGGCTTTGTGGGCGGCCTGGAGCTGATCGGGCGCAATACCGTCAACCACTGGTGGGACCTGACGACCAACCTGAATGTCTATACCTCGAAGATCAATACCGTCGACACGGGCATCTTCGCCGTAGCGCCAATCGGGCAGGTCTACAGCGTCTTCGCCAAGGTCATCAACAGCTTTAAGCTTTCCAACCACTTTACCTTGCAGATCAGCGGTGATTACACCTCCAAGACCGAACTGCCGCCAGGCGGCAGCGCCAGCACCAGCAGTCAGGGCAACATGGGTGGCCGCGGCGGGTCTGTCAGCGGCAATGCTCAGGGCTATAACCGGCCTACGGGCGGAATGGACGCCAGCATCCGCTACGAGTTCCTGAAGAACAAGGCGGCATCGATCACCCTGAGCGGAAGCGACCTGCTTCGCACCAGGGTCAGCGATGTTTATACCACCTCCGGCTCCTTTACCCAGGAGGCCGATCGCAGAAGGGACCCGCAATATTTCCGGCTGCAGTTCAACTGGCGCTTCGGCAAATTCGATATGTCGTTGCTAAAACGCAAGAGCAATAAGGCCGACCAGGAGAATTTACAGAATGGCATCCAGGGCGGAGCGCCCGGCGGCGGGGGACCCGGTGGCGGAGGAGCCCAACGTTAATAAGAGGAGCCCAACGTTAATAAATGGTGTTCAGGCCATCGGTGTTCAGGAACACGATATCCGGCTGCCGGACATAGGTATTGTTGAACCGGAACTGCAGGCCCGTTGTAAACAGGAGCTTGAATGACCTGTTCTGCTGCGTCGTTTGGGGGAAATAGACCATCCGGAGCTCGATGGTATTGAACACGAGGTTTTCGTTCCTGGCCCGTATCCCGGCGCCAAGGCCATCATAAAGATTGGATTTGCCGATCCCTTCGTTTTGCGGGGTCAGCAAGGACAGATCCCCGAATACAAAGGGGGCGAATTTAAAGCCAAGCAACTTATAATTGATAAAAAAGGTCGTCTCCGAATGCAGCGTCACCCGCTGATCGCCGTAAGTGGAGTCGCCCGTAAAATAACGGAGACCAAAGACGTTATTGATGGTCAGCGGATCGATGCCGATACGATTGAACTGCCGGGTAAAGCTGAAGTTGATATACTGTCTTATTTTTAATCGGGGAAAGAGAAATAGCGGGCTGTAATAGCTGGTACCCACCAAAACGCTGGCATCCTGTGCCTGTCCCTGGTACATAAAGACCCCGGACCGGAGGAAGAACTGAAAGAAGGCCCCCCGGCTCGTCGTCACATAGCCGTTCGCATCAACGCCCGAATAAAGCCGGTTCAGATACAGCTGCCGGTACCAGCCGCTCGTCAGGGCAATATTATATCCCACCGGTAAGTCTTCCGTCGTGCCGAATCCATAGATATAGTTGGTCTTATAAAAATCCTGGCGAAAGAAGGTAAAGGAAGTCAACGCCCCCTCCCGGCTGTTGAACCGGAAATTGAAGGTATTTCCGACCTGGTAGGGTACGCTGTCAAAATCATCGCGGAAATACCGGACAGCCACGAATTTCCGGTCACGGACGGACGTGTTGCTCAAAAAGCGATCCGACCCCAGGTTCCAGCCGATCCACCCGTCATGGGCATGATAGCGATATTTATAAAACACGCTGTCCGGATATTTATAGACATTAAAGTCTTCAAAACTGCCGATCATAAAGCCTCCTGCCAGGTGGGCATAGGGTGAGTAAAGCGGCCTGTCCAACCGCACGAACCAGGTTTTTTCGTCGGGCTGACCGGGATAAAGATCGGTATTGATCTGCGAGTAGGATGCCGTTCCATTGATAAAGGAGCCACCGATATTCGTTTTGCTGTATAACACTGCCCCGCCGAAATTGGGGTACCGGCCTTGCTCGAGGTTCACCCCTCCCTGTATCCGCTGTCCCATTCCCAGGAAATTGGCCTCGCTGAAACTACTTCGGAGCCCGAAGGCGGTATCCCCTACCCCGCGAATATTCAACTCGCCGATCCCGCCGGTGATACTAAAAAGGTCTTTGACCACCACAACCAGATCTACGGAGTCCTGGCTGTCCGGCAACACGGTCACGAGGATACGGGCATCCTGGATAAAGTTCAGGGACCGGATCAACCGTTCGTTGTCCGCCAGCTTATAGGCGTTCACCGGCATGTTCTCCTTTATAAAGAGATTATTCCGTATCACCCAGTCCCTGGTCTTACGATGGAGATGGTTCAGGATCTGTGTACCGGTGTATTGAAGACGTTTTGAGGTATCCGTAAAGGTCTGTTCGAATCCATAGCCGCGAATATAGATATGCCGGATGATCTTCCCTTCATAGGGCTTAAAAGGACTTTCGCTTTTTGTATTCAAGGCCGTCACGACGGTGGACGAATCGGAGCGGCCCCTGGTGATGGCATTGCGGAAAAATTGAAAAATATTGTTATTCCCCCATCGGATGAAGCGACTGACGGTATCCCTTTGCTTGACCTGACCAAAAGAATACAGACATAAGCAGCTGCAGCCGATCACTGCAATGATCCGTATCATAATATCCCTCATCAAGCACTTATGGGTCAAAGTTTAAATGTAATGATAATCAATTTTCCAATTTCCGGTATTTTTTAGTTAGCATATTGTTATATCTGCATAAGGTGCGCCTGATGGTCGGAAGGGAGCGCGATTTTACCGGGGCGTGGTATCGTTTTTGATTAAATAGGCAAGAGCTGAAGATCGCCTGCGGCAAACCGACCCGGACCCGTGAAAATGAGCATCGGGGACCAATATAAAACATATTCTAATGAGAGCAAATTCACTTGTCAACCGGACAACCGCTGCTCCGGAATCGACGCTGATCGCAAAACCCCGGAGGCAAAAACAAGCCATAGTCAAATTGCTGACGCTGCCGCCGCCGCCGGATGAAAATACCGTGCGAACGCTAAATAAGCTGGCTTCGAAAAAGCCGTTCTGCGTGCTGCACCGCGTCAAAAAACACGACACGCTTTAAAACGGCCTATGCCGATTGTGGAATAAATTCCCATCCCAACGGGTGGGAATTTCTACGTTTCTCCCCTCTTTGTAAATAGTGCGCTATATGAAAAAAACGATCGATACCCCGGGTGAGTCCGGAGATAAGCAGGAGTCCAGATTGGAAGGACTTTTTCTGGAAGAATTGAGTGCGCTCTATGGCGCCGAACAGCATCAGCTGCTTGTCCTTCCCCTGCTGAAAAAGGCAGCCTCTTCCCTGAAATTGCGGAATGTCCTGGCCAGTCACCTGGACGATACGCGGGAACAGATCGGGCGGCTTGAAACGATTTTTCAAAAAATGGGACATCCCGCGGAAGCCCGAACCTCGGAAGCCATCCTGGGTATAACCCGGGAAGCGGAAATGGTGATTGGCGGGACTATGCCCGGGACGGCCACCCGCGACGCCGGCCTTATTGCTGCGGTACAAAAGCTGGAGCATTATGAGATCACCAGCTATGGCAGCCTGGCGCAGCATGCCCGCACACTGGATTATGATGAGCTGGATGAGCTCCTCGAATGCTCGCTGATGGAGGAAAAAGAGGCGGATGACCTGTTGACGGCGCTGGCCGAAAATTACATCAACCAGGACGCCAGCCGGGAATAAAGGTCACGGAACATCCTGCTCCTGCGCCTGCTCCTGCGGGGGATCACAGCACGCCTTAACGGGTCACAGGACATCTTCCTCCCGGAAATCATAGCGCTGCCGGATCCGCCGGGTGATCTCTTCCAGTGGCTTCCGGCCCGGGATCTTATCTTCTCCCCGCTCCCATTGATCCAGCTCTTCCTTTACATGTTTTTTTTGCAGGGCCGAAAGCTGCTCCAACAGCTCGGCCGTCATCTCCTTCTTCTTTCCGAGAATGGACTTCTTCTTTTCATGAACCAGCTCACGATCCTGGTGCATCTCTTCCTCGGTGGCAGCCATCTGCTTCAGCTCCATGCTGGCCAGCGCCAGATCGTAGGGGCCGACGCTCATGATCAGCTTGGAAAGGATAGGGCCTGTTTCGATGAGAATGATCAACAGGGAAATAAGCAGGTCGGCCCAAAAGACACTGCTCTCGTGCGCGGACAGATCGGAGAGCGCCTTGTTCTTTTCCAGGAAACCAACATCGGACAGCACCTGGGCTTCGTATTGCCGGTTCTTTACCTCCCGCCCGGCGTTTGCCTGCCGGATCAGGCTATCCTGGTAATCGATCTGCTGCTGAAGCTGCCGTAATTCAGGGGTGGTCTGCTGAACGGCGGTCAGATAGGCTTCCTGCTTTAGCCGGGTCAGCTGCTCGATGCCACGCCGGCCGGAACCGCCCGTACCATCTGCTTCCGTGATATAAGCCTGCTGAAGGCGATGCAAGGTATCCTGCAGGGTAGATTGCCGGGCTGTCAGCCGGTCCCGCTCCCCTTGCGCAGCCGCCAGCGTGGCATGATTTTCCGCCTGTAGCAGGCTGTCGTTCAATAAGAGCTTTTGATGGCGGTTGGCGGTGATCTGGACGTCGATCTCTTTTTCAAAGATCTTTAGCTCCAGGGGACGGGCAATCGTAAAGCCAATGAGCAGCGCCAGGGCGATACGGGGTGTGGCCATCCAGATCTGCTTGCGCCGCGAGACCCCATATTTACGCATGGTCGCTACCAGGAAGCGGTCGAAGTTGAAAATGATCAAACCCCAGATGATAGCAAACATTATTGCCCAAACAGGATCGTTGAATACGCTATAGATAGCGTACCCCGCCGACAGGGCTGCAAGGACAAAAGTCGCCAGCAGCACGCCGCCAAGACCGGCGTATTTTGTCTGTTCGGAAGGGCATTCCTTTAACAGATCCTGGTAGGCGCCGGCACACCACCAAAGGAAGTGGGATTCCGTCGGCTTTTTTTCGCGTGTTCCTACTCCGGTAAATGAGTCATAGGTATAGCCGCCCTGGAGCCGGCCGTTGTCGGTCGTTGCCATAGATAATTCGTTAAGAGTCTCTAAAATGAGTGTCGTGTTGGGGACGTTTCGTCGTTGTAGTGGGAACAAGCAAAGAACGGCAAAAACCGGTAGAAATTGCAAAGGAAATGCTAAAACGCGGCGGGCGATCTTACTATAATTCCGGTCCGGTCCAGCTCGCTGCGAATCGTTGTAGCGAATGCGACAGCCTGTTCACCATCCCCATGGAGACAAATGGTATCCGCCGCGATCGGGACCATCGTCCCGTCACCGGCCCGTATCTGTCGTTCGCCCACCATCATCAGCACCTGGGCCAGCATAAGGTCAGGATCATGGATCAGCGCATCCGGCTCCGTCCGGGGCGTCAGGCCGCCATCGGCGCAGTAAGTGCGGTCGGCGAAGACCTCGCTGACAAAGCGAAGCCCGGCTGCCGCGGCCCGTAGCCGCATTCCACTGCCGCTAAGACCATACAAAAATAAGGAGCGGTCTGCTTCCGTCACTACCCGGCAGATGATCTCGCTGACGGCGTCATCTTTTGCCGCGCGGTTGTATAAAGCGCCATGCGGCTTGACGTGATGGAGGCGGGTTCCGAATTCGCGGCAGACAGTCTGCAGGTGTCCGATCTGGTCTGCAAGGATCTGTGCCAGGTCACTCAGGCGCAAAGCGCGGTCCCCTTTGCCCGCCATCGTCTCCAGGATATCCGTCCGGCCAAAGCCGGCCCGGTCCGGGTAAGAAGGATGCGCACCAATGGCGACGTTATGCCGAACCGCCAGTCCGACCGTGCGACGCATACTGGCTGTATCTCCCGCATGGCCGCCGCAGGCAATATTTGCGGAACTGATAAAAGGAAAGATGGCTTCGTCGGTGGCCATCCCCTCTCCCATATCACAATTGAGATCGATGCTCAGCACACCATCTCATTGAGATGATCCATACAGGACCGTTGCAGGATATGCAGCTCTTTCTGCCTGCTGACCAGCCATTGCCCGGCCGTTTCCATATCTATATGTTTGAACTGAATGACATCGGAAGGCCGGAGCTGTGCCAGTTTGGGCAAATGAGCCGTGATCACGTGAGCAATACGGGGATAGCCCCCTGTCGTCTGGTGATCGGCCATCAGGACGATCAATTGGCCATCGGGCAGCAGCTGAACAGTACCAAAGCTCACGGCCGAAGAGACGAGCTCCAGCGGTCGTTCGAGGTCAAGGGCGCTACCCTTCAGCTGATATCCCATCCGGTCCGAAGATGGATGAATAAGAAAATTATTTTCCAGGAAAGCCGTTTGGGAAGAAGCAGATAACAAAGACCACTCGTGCCCCGGAATAAAACCGACCTCATGCGGAAATTGATAGACCTTATCCGTATTGACTCGCCAGGGCAATACTTCGAAATTGCTTTCCTCCTTTAACAAGCCGGCAAAATAGATCGTGTTCTCGTTAAACGGCAGCTCATCTCCCTTTTTTAAGGGCATCCCACCCCATCCGCCCGCGCCGGCCTTCAGACTGGTACTGTAGCTGTTCAACCATTTTTTTATGCAATACCCACCGTGCACGCTAAGGTAACATCTGCTTCCCTGGACGAGGGTAGGGAAATGCAGGACGGTGTTTTTTCTTACCACCACCGGCTGCCAGCGGGGGATGATTTCATCGTTGATCGTCGGAGAAAAATCCGCCCCGGTAATGGCGATCAGCGTATTCTGTTCAAAAAGGATCTGCGGGCCGGGAAAATGAATCTCGATGACTCCTTCCTCGTTGCTGTTACCAACCAACAGATTGGCCACCTGTGCTGCATAGCTGTCCATTGCGCCGCCGGGACTGATCCCCCAGTTGCCGAAACCATGTCGCCCCGTGTCCTGAATAGTATCGAGGAGACCAGGTTTAATAATGGAGAACGCCATAATTAATTAATGTTTAGAGGTGCAAGAATTTTAACAAACCACGCAGTACGATACAGCAGAATTAAAATAGGCTACGGGCAGGAGGGCGATCGCCGGAAGGTCTAAAGTAAGGAAAAATCCAGGAATTCCGTTTTTGAAACCGGATAAAACTGCACGGAATCACCCGTGCGCAGCAGGACGGGGGGATCTTTATGACGGTCAAATAGCTTTATCGGGGTCCGGCCGATGATCTGCCAGCCACCGGGACTGTTGAGCGGGTAGATGCCGGTCTGCATCCCCGCAATTCCTACGCCGCCGGCGATGACCGGTACCGGCCGGTCTTTCCGGGCAATCTCCAGCCGGTCGGTTATTTTTCCCATATAGGGAAATCCGGGCAGGAATCCGATCATATAGATCCGGTATATGCCGGAACAATGGAAGGCGATCACATCTTCACTGGATAGTCCCTTTTGTCTGGCCACCCACTCGATGTCGGGCGCATACTCTCCCTGGTAGCAGACCGGGATCCGGAGCAAGCGGCTTTCGCCGGGGGGGGCGGCGGGGACGCCAGGGGCAGCGTTGGTGCCAGAGGCGGCATTGACGGCGCCTTCTGTTTCCTGCCAGGCCTTTTGCAGCCAATCATGGAGAAAGGCGGAGTCAAACACCGGGGTCGGGTCATAATAGACGGAAACCGAGCTGTAGGCAACAATAATATCTATTATCCCCGGGAAACGGCGGGCCTGCAGCCAGTCATAAAGGGCCAGCGCACGTCTATTGAGCTGCTCGTCAATGAAATTGCCCAGGTCAATGGTAATAGCCGAATCGCCCAGGGGATATATAGAGAAGGATGTCGGCGGGTTCACTGTTCGCTGCGATAATTAGATGGACAAATTAAGGATTTTTGGGCAGGGAGGGCTATCTTCGGCATAAACTTATAACTTGTCCCCGAAGCTGGCATGTAAATAGCTGGTATCCAGCATAAAACAGAACAGTGTTCCGGGGCGGACGGCTGTCCTCCCTCCTACTAATTTTTTAATTTGACGGTTATACTGTAAACTTGCAGCCAATCATTAACCCGTTATTCAACACATGGCTAAGAATTTATTGATAGTGGAGTCGCCGGCGAAGGCCAGGACGATTGAGAAGATCCTGGGCGAAGATTTTGAGGTTAAAAGCTGCTATGGCCATATCCGGGATCTTGAAAAGGGTGACATGGGTATCGACATAAAAGACAATTACCGTCCCCGTTATATTGTCCCGGAAGATAAAGAAAAGGTTGTCAAAGAGTTAAAAGCGGTCGCCAAAAAGTCCGGCGAAGTATGGCTCGCGACGGATGAAGACCGTGAAGGGGAGGCTATCTCCTGGCATTTGTGCGAGGTATTGGGATTGGATCCATTGACGACCAAACGGATTGTTTTTCATGAAATTACCAAGCCGGCCATTCAGTCCGCCGTCACGAAACCGCGGACCGTCGATATGAACCTGGTCAACGCCCAGCAGGCCCGCCGGATTCTCGACCGGATCGTGGGATTCGAGCTTAGTCCCGTCCTGTGGCGGAAAATGAGCATGAAAAACAACCTGAGCGCCGGGCGGGTACAGAGTGTAGCGGTACGGATCATTGCGGAACGGGAACGGGAGATCAACGCCTTTGTCCCGGTCAGCTCCTTTAAAATAGAAGCCTTTTTTACGGCGAAAGATATTTCAGGTAAAACCGTGACCTTTTCCGCTGAAGGAAAGAAACAGGCCAGCGCCGAAAATGCAGAAAAATTCCTCCAAAGCTGTTTCGGCGCCGACTATACGATTACCGATATCCAGGTTAAGCCCGGCAAGAAGACTCCGGCTGCGCCATTCACCACTTCTACGCTCCAGCAGGAGGCCAGCCGGAAACTCGGTTATGGTGTCTCCCGGACCATGGTGCTGGCCCAGAAGCTATACGAAAGCGGTAAGATCACTTATATGCGTACCGATAGCGTCAGCTTGAGCGAACTGGCGACGGACGCTATTGCGGACCAGATAAAAAGTCAATTTGGAGCAAAATATATCCAGCTCCGCAAATTCAAGAATAAGAACGAGTCGGCCCAGGAAGCCCATGAGGCCATTCGCCCTACGGAGATGGACAACATGACAGTGGAAGATGCCGACTGCCGCCGGCTCTACGATCTGATCTGGAAGCGCACGATGGCCAGCCAGATGGCGGACGCGGAGCTTGAAAAAACTGTTGCGAAAATTCAAATCTCCACCAGATCTAATGATGGGCCTTCGGCCGGGACGACTCCGTCGTCCCTTGGGGAAGAGTTGACCGCCAGCGGCGAAGTGTTGAAATTCGACGGCTTCCTGAAAGTATACCGGGAAGACAGGGACGAAGAAGAGATTACCGAAGAGGAAGAACAGGAAGGCATCCTGCCACCGCTGACCGTGCGGCAGCAGCTCCCGCTGAAGGAAATGCAGGCCGTAGAACGGTATACCAGGCCCCTCCCCCGCTATACGGAAGCGTCGCTGGTTAAAAAGCTGGAGGAACTGGGCATCGGCCGGCCTTCCACCTATGCGCCGACTATTTCCACGATCCTGAAAAGAGGGTATGTGGAAAAGAGAGACAAGGAAGGCGTAAAAAGAGATTTTCGCGTGCTGCTGTTACGGAATGACCATATTGAAAAGCGGCAGGAGCAGGAGAATACGGGTGCAGAGAAGTCCAAGCTCTTCCCCACGGACCTGGGCCTTGTAGTAACGGACTTTCTTAAGCAGTATTTCGACGATATCATGGACTACGGCTTCACGGCCCGGATAGAAGAAGAATTCGATGAGGTAGCGCAAGGCAGAATGCTGTGGAGCAAAATGATCGATGACTTCTATAACCCCTTCAAAAAGGACGTTGAGAATACGATCGAAAATGCCGAACGGATAAAAGGCGAAAGAGAGTTAGGGGTCGATCCGCAGAGCGGGAAAAAAGTGATGGCCAGGATGGGTCGTTATGGTCCGATGGTGCAGATAGGAGACGTTAGCGATGAAGAGAAGCCGAAGTTTGCGAAGTTGAAAAATACGCAAAGCATCGAAACGATCAGCTTCGACGAGGCGATGGAATTGTTCCGTCTTCCCCGCAACCTGGGTTCATTCGAAGGCTCGGATGTTACGGTCAATATCGGTCGCTTCGGACCCTATATCGCCCATGACAGTAAATTTTATTCCCTTGGAAAAGAATTCGACCCTTATACCATCTCTTTCGAACAGGCCTCTCCGATGGTCGTCGAGAAAAGGGCAGCCAAAGAGCAGCGAACGATCAAGATCTTCGAAAAAGAAAAAATCCAGCTGCTGAGAGGGCCTTATGGACCTTATATCAAGCAGGGGCTGCGCAATTTTAAGCTTCCCAAAGAAAAGCAGGATGGGGCGGCCGACCTGACCCTGGAAGAAGTAAAGGCGATCATCGAAGACGTCAAAGCAAATCCGCCGAAACGAGTTCCGAGAAAGAAAAAAGGCAGCTGATCCCGCTCCGGGTACCGGCTGGACCACCACCACAGGAACCCATGGTCCCCGGGCCTGCAAGGGCAGGCCGGTACGCAATTTAATAAACATTCCTGTCGTTATTGTGGATAAGAATTTTATCAAAATTTTATAAACTTCTCCGATATTAACGCCGTATATATTAACGCGTATATATCCGAGAATGAACCCCATGCAGGAAAACAGAGAAATAGTAGCCCTTTTCCACCTGATCGATGACCCTGACCAGGAAGTATTTGCCTCCGTCAGCAGCCGGATTGTCAGCTATGGCCGGGGCATTATCCCAAATCTGGAAAATCTTTGGGAAAATACGATCAGCAATGATGTCCAGGAACGGATCGAATTACTGATCCATAAGCTGCACTATCACGATCTCACGGAAGATTTCCAGCACTGGAAGAGCAGCAGCTACCAGGATTTACTGACCGCTTCCCTTTTAGTAGCCAAATTTCAATACCCCGAGCTGGTCACCACACCCGTTCTGCAGGAAGTGGAAAAGCTTCGCCGGAACATCTGGCTGGAGCTGAACAGCTATCTCACGCCGCTGGAACAGGTGAACGTGCTGACCAGTATCCTTTATAATTATTACGGATTAAAAGGAACGGAAGTGGCTTACCAGCATCCTGAGGAATTTTTGATCAATAAGCTCATCGAGACCAAAAGAGGGAACGCCATCACTAATGGGATCCTGTATTTATTATTGAGTGAATTGCTGGACATTCCTGTCAAGGCCATCAATATCCCCCGGCAGTTCGTGCTGGCCTATATCAAGCCCTATTATGACGAAAACCCGGAGAAGCTAAGCCCCCAGCAGCGCATCGAATTCTTTATCGATCCGATGAGCGGACAGGTCTTTTCGCATAAAGATGTGGAAAGCTATTTCAAGCGGGTGTCCGTGCCGCCCGTCGCCTCCTATTTCAAACCGCTCTCCCACAATCGCATCATTCAGACAGCCCTCGAAGAATTCAGCAAATGTTTTGACGATGAACGCAGCATCTATAAGCAAAAGGAATTGCTGGATCTGGCGAAACTGCTTAATGAATAATAAGAAGGTCCTTTTATAAGAAAAAAAGTACGCAAAAATGCGTACTTTACTTTTTCTATCGGCAACTAACTTCACTTCGATCATCCGGAAACTGGGGTCTAAACTCCGAGCGTGTAGCCCTGGCGATAGTTGCGCCGGACGAACTGGTTGGCCTCATCAAAGTTTGTGATCTTCATATTTTTCGCATCCCAGAGCAGCTTTTTGCGGCCGGTGAATTTGCCGGAAGCGTCCTTTAGATTATAGCTGCGCAGGGCGAGGTTGCCCATCAGGATCGTCTCCGTCAGCGGACCTGCGTAGTCAAAAGGCGAGCTCAACTCATTCTTCCCATAGCCGGCAATACAGGCATTGACCCATTGTACATAGTGGCCTTCCGGTACCCTGGCAATCGTCTGCGGAACATTCAGACCTTGCATGCGCGAGGTGGGAAGGAGAGTCGGGTTTTCGCTATAGGTTCCGCACATCATCTTCCCTTTGGTTCCCGTAATAATCACCCCGCAGCCATCCTCATCACCCATCATCTCATTGGGTCCCAACTCTTCGGGTCGGTCCGGAAGCAGCCCGCCATCCATCCAGTGGAGGGTCACATCGGGCTTGCCGGGTTTGCCGGGGAACTTCATCTTCACGATGGAGGCAACGGGACAGCTTTCGGGGTGATATGCCGGGTTCCACATCTTTTCGACGATGCTGGCCACGCTGCATTCCACTTCGGTAGGATAGCCCAGACCAACGGTCTTAAAGGCGGGATCGATCAGGTGACAGCCCATGTCGCCCAGCGCGCCGGTGCCGTAAGCCCACCATCCCCGCCAACTAAAAGGCAAATACTCCTTATGATATTCGGTCGCCATCGCAGGTCCCTGCCATAGATCCCAATTCAGCTCTTGCGGGGGTGGGTCGGTGCTGGTCGGGGTGGGTCCGCCTTGTGGCCATACCGGCCGGTTAGTCCAGACATGGATATCCGTAGCGTCGCCGATCAGGCCTGCATTGTACCATTCCTGCATCCGGCGCACTCCTTCCCCGGAAGACCCCTGGTTGCCCATCTGGGCGACAACCTGGTAGCGCTTGACAGCTTCGGTCAGCATCCGGGCTTCATAAATATCATGAGTCATCGGCTTTTGTACATAGACATGTTTGCCCAGTTGGATGGCAGCCATGGCAGCAACGGCGTGGCAGTTGTCGGGGCAGGAGACTGAAACGGCATCGAAATGCTTGTGTTCCTTGTCCAGCATTTCGCGAAAATCTTTGTAGTATTTGGCCTTTGTGTATTTCTTGATCGAGGCCGCCGCCTGACGGTCATCGACATCGCAGAGATAGGCAACGTCTACTTTGCCGCTGCCATAAAAATTCCGTAGATCGTCGGCTCCTTTGCCGCCGGCGCCGACGGCGGCGATCGTCAACCGGTCGCTGGGCGCCAGGAATCCGCGGCCAAGGACATGCCGGGGGACGATAAAAAAGCCGGTGGCTGCCATCGTCGTTCCATGCAGGAATTCACGACGGGTGAACAGCTTTTTTTTAGGGATGCTTTTTAAGCGCATGATTTAATATTGCAGGTTATGCGGTAGAAAATGATTTTATACGAGCGTCGCGTCCAGCGAGACTTCCGCTTTCAGTACCCGGCTGATGGGGCAGCCCTGCTCGGCGCCCTTGGCAAACTCCAGGAATTTTTCATTGCTGATGCCGGGGATCTTCGCCTTCAAAACCAGGTGCGAGCTGGTGATGGTCGGCGCCGCGCCGCTGACATCCAGCGTGACAATGGCAGTAACGTCGAGACTGTCAGGAGTGATGCCGGCACCCTGCAGGCCAAAGGCCAGCGCCATCGCGAAGCAGCCGGCGTGCGCAGCCGCAATCAGCTCTTCAGGATTGGTGCCTACGCCTTCTTCGAAACGGGATTTGTAGGAATACTGGGTGTTGTTCAGGGTCGTGCTTTGAGTCGTTAAATGTCCGCTACCGTCTTTGCCGGAGCCATTCCACACGGCCGTTGCTGTACGTTTCATAAAAGAGTATATTTAATTAATAATAAATGTGCTATAACTATGCCCACCACTATCGAATGGCCCGATTTTGAAAAGATCGATATCCGGGTCGGAACGATCCTTGAAGTTAGGGATTTTCCAAAAGCAAAAAAACCGGCCTGGCAATTGTCCATCGATTTTGGCGAATTGGGGATCAAAAAGTCCTCAGCCCGGATCACTGACCTTTATAACATACAGGAATTGGTCGGCCGGCAGGTGCTGGCCGTCGTCAACTTTCCGCCAAAACAAATCGCCAATTTTTTCAGCGAATGCCTGGTCCTTGGTGTGTATACTGACAAAAAAGAAGTAGTTTTAATCGGCCCGGACAGAAGAGTGGAGAATGGATGGAGGCTGGGATGAGAATTTAACCCCTTCGAATATGGCAACCACGCTGGAGATCACTTCCACCTATTATCAGTCCCCGCTGGGACTTCTCCGCGTAGGGGGTACGGATACCTATATCAGTGAGATCAGCTTTATCGACCGGCTGGATGAGTCGGAATACCGCGGCGCCGGTCTTGGCGGACCTGTCACGCCTGTCGTTATCCAATGCATCGAGCAGCTGATCCAGTATTTTCAGGGGCAGCGCAGGGTGTTCGATTTCCCGATCAGCCAGGAAGGCACCGAATTTCAGCAAAAGGTCTGGAATGAATTGATGGCGATCCCCTTTGGCAAGACCATCAGCTATCTGGAGCTTTCCCGGCGGCTCGGAGATACAAAGGCAATCAGGGCCGCGGCGGCCGCAAATGGAAAGAACAATATCGTGATTGTCGTGCCCTGTCACCGGGTCATCGGGTCGAAACGCGACCTGGTCGGATATGGCGGCGGCTTATGGCGCAAAAAGTGGCTGCTGGATCATGAGACGAAGGTGCAATGGGGTGTGCAGACGCTGTTTTAGTCGGACGACAGTTATTGGTAATAATAACGCGTGGCACCGCTGGTTTGAGGTAAATTTTCGAGATTTACCCATTGATCCGTGCTGGTTGACGGAAGGCCGGTCGATGTATAATAAAATACACGTTGATAGGATACATTTAGTCCCGGGTAGTTAATATAGGTAGCTGTTCCATTGATGATATTGTTTTTGGAAAACCATCCGCTCATTGGTGGTGGCACTAATTCCCAGGACCTGTCCGGTAATAACAGGGCTTCATTTCCTATAGATACAGGATTGGGATGGGAGTCGTATTGGTAATGAAAAACGGAGTTAGGGTTCGGAGTTCCATAATCATACGCGATAACACTATCGGTAACCACGTTGTCCGCCTGATCATATTCAAATATCTCTGTCGATATCTCCGTATATTCTGTACTGGTAGCTATATTTCTCAACAAATAAAGTATTTCCTCGCTTATTTTCCCGGTGTTGTCGTATACCACGACTGTGCTATCCCTTTGATTGTCCTGCGTAACAGAGTAGTCCCAGATATTTTCAAGGATCGCAGTATAGTGGGAAGTGGAGTTGTCGTAATAAAAGATGAGCGTGTCGCTCGGATAAAGAGTCGGCAAGCCGGTATTCGGATAACTGGTAATGGCTTCTGTCATGATACCGGCGCTGTCTCTGACAACCTGCACGGAAGTGATTAAGTAATAAGGATTAATATTATTCGTGGAGGTGAAATTAACGATCCTTTTATTATTGTCATACGTAAGAGCATAAACAACAGAATCCGCACCTATATCCTGGAAATCCTGGACATATTTTGTCAGCAATGGAATAACTTGTGGGGTGGAAGAACTACCGTCCTTATTGGAAGAATTATTCTTTTTACAGGAAAGGGCAAAAATGAAAATGGATAAGATAAACAGGGGAGTTACTTTCATGTATGGGTTCTTTGGCACAGCAATATAATCCATTTTTGCAAACGGATGTAGTCCTGTCATTTTAGTTCATCGCCGGTAAAAGCAAAAGGCAATAGCAGACCAGAGCGGGGTATCACAACGATCTTTCCTTCCTGGCCGCCCAGCACCAGCCGCACCGGCTTTCCCATCCGCTGTTCGAACTCCTGGAGAGACTGGCGACAGATACCGCACGGGGAAATAGGCCGGTCACTGGGCCCAAGCTCATTGTTGTAGCTGATCGCCAGGGTTTCGATGGCCATACCGGGATACCGGGACGCCGCCGCAGATAGCAAAGTGCGCTCCGCACAAATGCCGGCGGGAAAAGAGGCATTCTCCTGGTTGGTGCCAGTAACAATTTCCCCGTTCTGCATTCTGGCCGCAGCGCCTACACGAAAATGGGAGTAAGGCGCATAAGCATGTGCGGTAGTCTTCCTGGCGATGTTCAGCAGAGCCGCATCGGACGCCGGTAATTCCCGGTCCGAAGCATATCCCTCATATTGAAATCGAAATTCCTTTTCTTGCATGGCGTTAGTTTGACGGCACTCCAGGCATGCACGGATACTTATTTGATCTTCTGGAACAGCCGGCCCCACCGCACACCTTTATTCCAGCTCATCCAGATTAGCCAGGCTTCACCGACAACATGGTCCTCCGGTACAAAGCCCCAATACCTGGAATCCTGGGAACCATGGCGGTTATCCCCCATCATCCAGTAGTAATTCATCTTAAAGGTATATTGGGTGACCGGCTGGTCGTTCAGGTAAAATTTGCCCTCCTTTATTTCAAATTTATTGTGTTCATATACGCGGATGGACCTTTCGTAGAGGGGATAGTTTTCGGGGGTCAACGTCAGGGTTGCGCCTTTGGCCGGGATCCAGAGGGGGCCATAATTGTCTCTCGACCAGGTATAGGAGTCCACATAGGGATATACGTTCCGATCACTGTCGATCTCCGGAACAATGCTTTTAGCCAGACCGTTACTCAGCATTTTCTCATGGGCCCGCCAGGTCAGCAGCATGACATATTGATTGGGGATGCCAGTCGGCCGGATATCGTCGCTGTTGATGTCCAGGTCATATTCATCTTTCATCACAGACTCGTCGAGCGGCTGGCCCTTTGTATCTACCGTATAGGTCGTTTCCGATTCGGGTGGAAAGACCTGGGCTTTCCCGTTTATATAGAGTACCTGGTTTTTGATCTGGAGAGTATCACCCGCGATAGCAACACATCGTTTGATATAGTTTTCCTCCTTATCCACCGGGCGGATGACGATCGGGTATTGATCGGAGTCGCCGAGCACGACCATCCGGCCCGAATCGACATTGCCCCTTCCGACTTCGCGGATGACATCATAATAGGGCCGGAGAGACTGATATTCCGGCCGGTTGATGACGGTATCGCCGGCCGGGAAATTAAAGACCACTACGTCACTTCTTTTGACGGGGCTTGCAAACCAGCGGGTGTAGGGGATCCTGATCCATTCTACGTATGAGTTCGTGTTGGTGACGGGAAGGGTATTGTGGACAAAAGGTATGGACAGCGGCGTATTGGGGATCCGCGGGCCATAGCTGAATTTGCTGACAAAAAGGAAATCATTGATCAGCAAGGTCTTTTCCATGGATCCCGTCGGAATGGTATAGGCCTCGAAGACAAAGGTGCGGATCAGCGTAGCGGCCACGATGGCAAAGACGCCGGCATCGACCCATTCCCGGACGGCGGATTTCTTGTATTTTTTTACTCCCTCGGGACCGACGTACTTAGTCTTGGGGCTTAAGCCGACATAAAGAAAATAGAGCCCCGCAGAAAATACCGTCAGCGCATGCTGATAGAATTTGAATTTTCCGAAAGTCTTGATAAATTCTATGAGTATGCTCAGCGTGATAAACCAGCCGATGACCGGGAAGAACTGGAGGAAGAACCAGTAAAGCGGCCGTTTGCTGATCTGCAGCATGACGAAAGTATCGTAAATGGGGATCAGCGCCTTCCAGCCGGGCTGTCCCGCTTTTTTAAATAACAAATAGGATCCGATAGAAGGCAAAACAAAGAATACCAGCGCTATTAGACAAATGATCCATACCTGGTGAGAGCTCATGTATTCGATTTTTTAGAATGGCAAATCTAGGTTATTAATTGGCCTTCCAAAGCATTGACCCCGAAAGTTTTGCTAAAACATCGGGTGACGGAAGCCCATTACCCTTATCCGTCGCCATTAGCGTCAAAATATTACAGATTTATGACTATTTTTTCGGCAATACATAATTTTCCACGTCGTCCTGTGAGATCGTCTTGCCCGAAAGGATGATCAGGCGTTCGACCACATTGCGGAGCTCGCGGATATTACCCGTCCAGTTATGTTGCTGAAGGGCCTGAATGGCGTTGTCTTCGATGGCTTTTTTGGCAATGCCATAGTCCCCGCAGATATCACCCAAAAACTTTTCCACCAACAGGGGAATGTCATCTTTCCGTTCGTTAAGGGAGGGGACATGGATAATGATGACGCTCAGCCGGTGATAAAGGTCGAGGCGGAAGGTCTTTTCTTCTACTTCTTTCAGCAGGTCTTTATTGGTGGCGGCAATGACCCGCACGTCTACATTGATGTCCTTGTCGCCGCCTACGCGGGTGATCTTTCCCTCTTGCAGGGCCCGCAGCACTTTTGCCTGGGCGTTCAGGCTCATGTCGCCGATCTCGTCGAGAAAAAGCGTACCACCGTTAGCCTGTTCAAATTTGCCGATACGTTGTTTGACCGCAGAAGTGAAGGAGCCTTTTTCATGACCGAACAGTTCGCTTTCAATGAGCTCGCTGGGAATGGCGGCGCAGTTGACTTCAACGAGTTGACCGCCGGCCCTGTTGCTCTTCTCGTGCACCCAGCGGGCCACCAACTCCTTCCCTACCCCATTTTCTCCCGTGACAAGGATGCGGGCTTCGGTGGGAGCCACTTTTTCGATGGTCTCCTTGATCTTATGAATGGGGGCGGATGATCCAACCATTTCCTGCACTTTGCTAAACTTCCGCTTTAAGACCTTTGTCTCGGCGACCAGCGTCGTCTTGTCCATAGCATTGCGGATGGTGATGAGCAGGCGGTTGAGGTCGGGCGGCTTGGAGATGTAGTCATAGGCGCCTTTCTTGACCGCTTCAACGGCGGTCTCGATGGTACCGTGACCGGAGATCATGATGATGGGGATATCCGGGCTTATCTCTTTGGCTTTTTCGAGGAATTCGATACCGTCGATCTTGGGCATCTTAATGTCGCAGAGAATGACATCGTATTCCTTTTCCTTTACTTTTTTGAGCCCTTCTTCGCCGTCGCCAGCCTCGTCAATCTTATAGCCTTCGTAGGACAGGATTTCGCTTAGTGTCTTACGGATCGCTTTTTCGTCGTCAATGATGAGAATATTCGACATAGGTTTCAAATTTACGGAAATAAATTGTTTACGTTTGTTTAAATGACTCTGCACCTTTATTCCACTGCATACGCTGATCGGCTGTCGCCCGACGTCTTTCACGGGCTTTTGAACCGGCTGCCCGCCACACTGCAACAAAAAGTATTGGCTTATAGACGATGGCAGGATGCGTACGCGAGTCTGTTTGGCAAACTGCTGTTGGAAATGGCGCTGCGAAAAGCGGGGCTGCCGGGAGATCTGACCGGGCTGCGGACCACCGTCTACGGGAGGCCTTATCTGGAAGGTGGCCCGGATTTCAATATCTCGCATTCCGGCAACAGGGTTGTCTGCATAATGAGCACAAGCGGACGGATAGGAATAGACCTGGAAGCGACAGGTGACATAGCTATCGGCGATTTCCAATCACAGTTCACGGCTGCGGAATGGACGACTATCACCGGTTCTGCAACGCCGGTCCTGACTTTTTACCATTATTGGACGGCTAAGGAAAGCCTGATCAAAGCGGATGGCAGGGGTCTGCAGATTGCGCTGGACAGCCTTGATATCAGCGACGGGCAGGGTGTAAGGGACGGCCCGGATAATAATCCAAATATCCTGCTGAATGGCAGTCGTTGGCATATCCGTTCGCTGCCCTTTTTCCCCAATTATGCCTGCCACATAGCCTGCGATCATCCTATCGGAAATCTGGAAGTCACAGAGATCGGTCCGGAGATGTTTTAACAATACGACCTCAAAATCAACGAGTTACGTGCCTGGCCGTAATTATCGTATTTATCCTGCGTAAAATACCTTGCAAAAAAGAAGGTCGTTGATTATCTTAGCTGTATCCAGGACTATGAACAACCAAATCATTTATTAATCCAAAATATTCCCCTATGAAGCAGCAAGAGCTTGACCTTCGTCCCATTCCTACCGGTAAAGTACTTTTCAGATTAGCCCTTCTCGGATGCCTTTTGTTAGGCTGCGTATATGGCTTTATCGTGCTGTTCAACACGGCGCTGGAAGCGATAAAATAGCCGGCGGTTTTTTTATTTATTTAAGTACAGGACTTCTTTTACCAGCTTTACCGTTCGGGTAATGTCGGGGATGGCCAGCGCAGCCAGGTTTGGAGCATAGTGCAGGGGGGCATCGGCAGAGGTGATCCTGCGGACAGGAGCATCGAGGTAATCGAAGCCTTCCTTCTGGATACGATAAGCGATCTCGGAGGAGATGGAAGCAAAAGGCCACTGCTCTTCCACAATGACGAGCCGGTTGGTCTTTTTCACGCTTTCCAGGATGGTCATCCAATCCAGCGGGCGGATAGTGCGCAGGTCGATCACTTCGGCGCTGACCCCTTCTTTTTCCAACTCGGCGGCGGCTCCCAAGGCCACTTTCATCATTTTATTGTAAGAAACGATCGTGACATCTTTCCCCTGTCTTTTCACATCGGCCTTGCCCAATTCAATGTAATATTCCTCCTCGGGAACTTCTGATTTATCCCCATAAGTGGTTTCTCCTTCCATAAAGATCACAGGATCTTCTTCATACCGGATCGCCTGTTTCAGCAGTCCTTTGGCATCGTACCCGTTACTGGGAGATACCACTTTAAGCCCGGGTATATTGGCATAATAGCTTTCGAAAGCTGTCGAGTGCTGGGCGCCTAATTGTCCGGCCGAGCCGTTGGGCCCGCGGAAAACGATCGGGCAACTGAGCTGCCCGCCGCTCATGGCCAGCATTTTGGAAGCCGTATTTAAAATCTGGTCCAGGGCCAGCACCGCGAAATTAAAAGTCATGAACTCCACGATGGGGCGAAGACCATGCTGGGCCGCCCCCACCCCTACCGCGGCAAAACCAAGTTCGGAGATCGGGGTGTCGATCACCCGTTTGGGGCCGAACTCGTCCAGCATCCCCTGGCTGACCTTATAGGCGCCATTGTATTCCGCTACTTCTTCGCCCATTAAAAAAACGCGGTCGTCCCGACGCATTTCTTCATTCATAGCCTCGCGCAAAGCCTCCCGAAAAGCGATTTGTCTCATGCCTGGTAGTTAAAAGTTTGTTCGAGCCGCAAAAATATCCCTTGTCAGGGAGATTATCAAATCGTGTTCTCCCGCAATCGTAATGGAATAATAAATAAATTATATATAACTTCATGTCAAACACCAAAACATGAAAAAGTTTCTGTTCGCTTCGGCCCTGCTGATCGCGCTCACCGCCGCCGGTTTTCGGACCGCGCCGGGCACGCTGACGGCCGACGAGCGCAAATTTGCCATCGATTACTGCCAAAAGACCGAAGCCCGGCTGCTGGCTGTTGTTAAAGGGCTTAGCGTGGATCAGCTGAATTGGAAGGCCGATTCCACGCGATGGTCGATCTACCAGTGCACCGTGCACATCGCGCTTTCCGAAACCCAGATCTGGCAATTGATCCAGGTGACAGAGCATTCACCTGCCACACCGGACAAACGCAGCGAGGTCAAACTCACGACCGGGGAACTGATCGCAGCGCTCATCGATCGTTCACAAAAATGGCAATCGCCGGACACGATGAAACCCGCCGGCCAATTCTCCGGTGAGCAGGCAGCGCTTGACGCGTTTGTCCTTCGCCGGAACTCGACCATCGCTTATATCGGGTCGACCAATGATGACCTGAAGGATCATTTTATCATACACCCGGCATTTGGCACGATGGATCTTTACCAGGAATTGGTCCTGCTGGCCGCGCATTCGGCCCGGCATACGTTGCAGATCGAGGAAGTGATGGCGAGCCCGGGGTTTCCGAAAAAATAAGACGCATGCCACCAACATCTACGGTTCTACACCTCGAAAAGATCATCCATAACTATACCCGGCGGCTGGAAGCGTTGCCGGAAGAAGTTTACGCCTGGAAACCACAACCGGCAAAATGGAGTAAAAAAGAAATCCTGGGCCATCTTGTCGACTCGGCGCAAAACAATATCCGGCGGTTTATTGTCGCGCAATACGAAGATGAGCCGGTCATCCGCTATGCGCAGGATGAATGGGTAAACTGCAGTGACTATCAACACTACCCTACCCGCGACCTGGTGGTCCTGTGGACTTTGCTGAACCGGCATATCTGTATCCTGTTAAGGCAGATGAGCCCTGAAGCAGCGCAACGAAAATGCGGGATGGGCGGGCCGCCACAGACGATGGAGTGGGTGGCGGCGGATTATTGCAATCATTTGCTGCATCATCTGCATCAGATATTGGATCTCGACCCGATCGCGTATCCGTAGCGTTGCGCGGGCGCAGCAGGGCTAAGCCTCTTCAAAAGTGAGCATAAAGCTGGTGCCTTCTCCCAGCTGGGAGTTGACGTCGATGCCGGCGCGGTGGGATTGCAGGATGTTCCAGGTTGCGGCCAGCCCCAGCCCGAACCCATTTGTCTTGGAGGTGAAATAGGGTTCGAAAATGCGCGAAATATTTTCTTCCGGGATGCCGCCGCCATTGTCATTGATATAGATCCGGTAATGTCCGGACTCTTTCCGGATGGAGATGGTGATTACGCCGGATTGGGAAGGAACGGCTTCCACTGCATTTATGAGGATATTGAGCAGGGCGATCTGTAGCTTTTCCCGGTCGGCCATGACAAAGGCCGGGTGGTCGGGATAGGCGCGTTCGAGCCGGATATTTTTCAGCGAGATCCGGTCCGACGCAGCGGCGAGGGTGGAGTCCACGATATCCTGGAGTCCGGCCCGCTGGAGCGAGATCTCCGCCGGCCGGGAGAGATCCAGCAGCTCGGAGACGAGGCTATCGATACGCCCGCAATTGCGGGCGATTATGTCCAGATAGATATTAGCATCCTCGCTGTTTAGCTCTGGCTTTAACTGTTCCACGGACAAATTAATATTCGTGAGCGGATTCCGAACCTCATGTGCCAGGGTCCGCAACAGGGTAGCCGTAGACCGGAGCTTTTCGATCTGGAAAGTGGCCCGTTCGATCCGTTTGAGGTTGGTAATATCGTGGATAATGCCCTGGATATAATTTTCCCCGGAAGGATAGGCTTGCCGGGAGATGGACAGGATACAGTTCCGACGCTCCTTGCTCCGGGTCAGCAGCTCCACCTCGAGGTCTTCCACATCACCGATAAAGGTCAGCCGGTCTTTTAATTGCTGGGCGGCCTCCTTGCGGGCAAAAAGATCATAAAGACTGAACCGAAGGATTTCCTCCTTATTGTATTTGAAGAGCTCGCAGGTAGCGTTGTTGACATCCCGAAAGACCAGGTCTTCGCCCGTCAGGAAGACGGAGTCCTTGGATCGTTCGAATATACTCCGGAATTTCCGTTCATTGATCCGGAGGGCCTTGATATAAGCGCTCCTTTCCAGGGCGTAACGGATACAGCGTTCCAGCTTTTCGGTATTGATCTCGGATTTGACGAGAAAATCCACAGCTCCGATGGTCATGGCCTGGATATCCACTTCCCGGTTGCCGATGCCGGTGAGCAGGATGAGGGGTTCATCGCAGTTCAGCGCCCTGGCTTCGTGCAATAATTCCAATCCTGTCTTTTCTCCCAACAGGTAGTCGACAAAATAGATGTCATAGTTTGCCTGGGCTATCCGTTGTAATGCCTCATCATAATCGTAGCACCAGTCTATCAGGAATGCTTTCTCCGGAATATCTTTTATACAAGCCTCTATAATCAGAAAGTCGTCCTGGTCATCTTCTATGATCAAAATGCGTGTTGGCGAATTGGGCAGCATACCGCTAATGTATGAATAGATTTTTAACTTTCATTTTTCACCTGCAGCCCCGTCGGTTCGGGGACCGGCGTTTCATTTTTAATAGCCTGCAGCGGGAGCGAAACGATAAAAACAGCCCCTTCACCCGGCCGGCCAAGCGCTGAAATATAGCCCCGGTGCATTTGAACGATCTTCTTGCAAAGAGCGAGCCCGATGCCGGTGCCCTCATATTCCGCATTGGAATGGAGGCGTCGGAACATATCGAAGATCTGTTCGGCATATTTCTGATCAAACCCAATGCCATTGTCCTCGATATATATCCGGCCATAACGGGTCTCCGGCTCCTTGCCATTGGTTCCGGGGACGGCCGGCCCCTCTTCATAGCGGATCCGGATCCGGGGGATTTCCTTCTTTTTGGTGTATTTTAAGGAATTGCTGATCAGGTTGGAGAAAAGAGGCCCCATCAGGACGATGCTGGCCGGTAAAACGGGCAATGGATCGACGGTGACCTCCGCATTCTTTTCGCGGATAGTCCCCTCCATTTCGGAGAGGGCTTCCCGGATGACCCCGTTCATGTCTACTTCTTCGAAGGATTGTTTTTCCGCGGAGATCTTGGAAAACCGGAGGATATCGTTGATCAGGTCCTGCATCCGGCGGGACACCTCCTGGATGCGGGACAAATAGAGCCTTGCCTCACCGCCCATTGCCGCTTCGCCGTTGGCCAGCAGCCGGTCGCTGAACATGCGTATCTTCCGGAGCGGCGCCTGCAGGTCATGGGAAGCCATAAACGCAAATAGGTCGAGGTCTTTGTTGGCCGTTTCGAGCCGGGCGATATTTTCCAGCAGCTGCCGGTTGAGCTCCGTGACCTTTAGCTCCGACGCGATCCGTTCGGAAATCTCCAGCTCGAGGTTCCTATTGATAGCCACCAGCTTCTGCTCCTGGGCAATAAGGCGCTGGCTCTTCCGGTAGAGCTCGACAAACACGCTCACCTTCGCCCGCAGCAACTCCGGGTTGACGGGCTTATAGATATAGTCTACAGCTCCCAGGCGATAGCCCCTGAAAAGGTTCTCCTCACCGTAGTTGTTGGCCGTAATAAAGATGATGGGGATATGCCGTAATCTTTCGCGTTCATAGATCAGGGAAGCTGTCTCGAAGCCGCTTAAATTGGGCATCTGCACATCCATCAGGATCAATGCGAAGTCCAGGTCTGTCAGCAGCAGCTTCAGGACCTGGCGGCCGGATGAGGCCTTGACGAAACGGTACCCATCGGGTTCCAGCACACTCTCCATCGACAGGAGATTGTCTTCCCGATCATCGACTAACATGATCTTAGGTTGCATGCATTGGCTTTATTTGTAGAACCAGACCCGCATCAGGGATAACAACTGGTCGATTTTTAGTGGTTTGGTAATATAATCGGAGGCGCCGGCTTCAATACATTTTTGCCGGTCGCCTTTCATAGCCTTGGCAGTCACCGCGATGATGGGCAGCGTATTGTTCTTGTGCTCGCGCCTGATCTTGAGGGTAGTTTCATAACCGTCCATTTCCGGCATCATGATATCCATCAGCACCATGTCGACTTTCTGTTTTTCGTCGTTGATGATCTGGATGGCTTCCCTGCCGCTCTCCGCTGTTATAACGTTAATGTTATATCTTTCGAAAACGGTGGTCAGCGCGAAAAGGTTCCGCACATCGTCATCTACGACCAGCACATTTTTCCCGGTGAGGATATCGTCTTTCATCCGGATATTTTCGATGACCTTTCTTTTTTCCGGGGCCAGCTCCCGATGGTTGATGTGCAGATGCAGAACAGTCTCTTCCAGCAGATGTTCCAGTGAGTTGACGCCTTTCAGCAGGATCGTGTTGGAGTTTCTGTTCAGGTGATTGAGCTCTTTCTTATCGAAGTCCTTGGCGGAATAAACGATCACCGGTGTCAGCCTGCTTTTGGTCTCGTTGACCTGGCGGACCAGGTCGATACCGGAGATATCGGGCATCGTATAATCCAGGATGATACAATCGAATGCCTTGATATCATTATCCTCCAGTGCTTTTTTCCCGGTCGCGGCAATCGTGACATGCATATTTTCACTTTGCAGCATTTTGCTGATCTGCGAGGAATCCAGCTCATTGTCTTCGACGACGAGGATCCTGCGGGTCTCTTTATGATGGAAGGAAAGGATGTCTTCAAAGAGGTCACCCAGCGCCTCGTTCTCGAGGGGCTTGAGCAGGAAGCTGCGGGCGCCCCGTTTGAGGGCCAGGGATCTGTTCTCTTCCCCGGAAATGAGATGGATCGGGATATGCCGGAAGTTCAGGTCATTGCGCAGCAGATCCAGCACTTTCCAGCCGCTGGTGTCCGGCAGCTTCACGTCGAGGGTAATAGCGATGGGCGTGAACCGGTTGACAAAGTCGAAGACTTCGATATAGTTGGTGGCAACGATGGCCTTCAGATCGTATTGATGGGCTTTCTCGATAATGATCTTCCCAAAGCGGAGGTCATCTTCGACGACGAGGACGATCTTATCGCCATGCTGGATATTGGTCCGGTCATCACCAGCATCGTTGATCATCTCGCTAACGATCGTCATTTTCGGCGAATCTATTCCATCGCCGGTGACGCGCAGGGAATTGAGCAGGGTATCGATCTCTCCGCTGGCGGCACTTAGCTGCAGCTGCTGGAAGGCGTTGAGGTTATCCGACGCTTCTCTTGAAATAAGACCGGTGCTTTCTACCGGTACGAAGAGGGTGAAGGTGCTGCCGCGGGAGGGGACGCTTTCAAGTTCGATGGTGCCGCCGAGCAGTTCGGCCAGACCGCGGCTGATGGAAAGACCCAGGCCGGTGCCGCCGTATTTACGGCTGGTGGATCCTTCGGCCTGCTGGAAGGCCTCGAAGATGATGTTTTGCTTTTCCTGCGGGATGCCGATACCCGTATCGCTGATGGCAAAGCCCACGACCTGCCGGGCGCCGTCCAGGCTGGGCGTACCCGCCTTCCAGTTGCGGTTGGCTTCGTAGATTCGGAGCTTGACCTCGCCTTTTTCGGTGAACTTGAAGGAATTGGACAGCAGGTTCTTGAGGATCTGGTTGAGCCGCTGCAGATCGGTCTCCATGTTCTGGGGCAGGCGCGGGTCCGTCTCGATAGTAAAACGCAGATGCCGGGCTTCGGAAATGGGCTTGAACGTCGTTTCCACGAAAGAAGCGATTTCGCTAAAGCGGACCGGTGAGATATTGGCCGAAATAAAGCCGGATTCGATCTTGGAAAGGTCGAGGATGTCGTTGATGAGCTGGATGAGGTCATCACCACAGGAGTGAATGGTTTTGGCATAACGGATCTGCTTATCCGACAGATTGCCCTCGGCATTCTCATAAAGCTGTTGGGCAAGGATGAGCAGGCTGTTGAGCGGGGTACGCAGCTCGTGGGACATATTGGCCAGGAACTCCGATTTGTATTTGGAGGTAAGGGTCAGCTGCTCGGCTTTTTCTTCCAGCGAGCGGCGGGCTTCTTCCACTTCCTTGTTCTTGGCTTCCACTTCGTTTTTCTGCTTAACGAGCAGCAGGGCCTTGTCCTGCAATTCGTCATTGGTCCGGCGCAGCTCCTCTTGCTGGATCTTCAGCTCACCGGCCAGCGACTGCGACTGGGTCAGCAGCTCTTCCGTACGCGAATTGGCTTCGATGGTGTTGAGCACGATACCGATACTTTCTGTCAATTGGCTCAGAAAGTCCAGGTGGGTTTCGCTGAAAATATCGAGTGAAGCCAGCTCGATAACGGCTTTCACCTTGTTCTCGAAAAGAACCGGCAGGATAATAAGATTGGCCGGTTTGGCCCGGCCGAGGCCGGAGCTGATCTTGATATAATTGCCCGGAACATTGGACAGCATGATCCTTTCTTTTTCAAAGGCCACCTGTCCTACCAGGCCTTCGCCGATAGAGAATTCCGTGGGAATATTTTTGTCTGATTTATAGCCGTACGCTGCAAACATCCGCAGCTTGTCTTCGAGGGTGTCTTCATCCTGTTTGAGGATATAGAAAGCACCGTAGTGGGCGGTAACCACCTGGGCCAATTCCGACAGAATACGCTGGGTGACCGTGTTGAGGTCTTTTTGCCCCTGTAGCATCTGGGTGAATTTCGCCAGGTTGGATTTGAGCCAGTCCTGCTCCTGGTTGCGGAGGGTGGTTTCTTTCAGGTTGGCGATCATCTGGTTGATCGTATCCTTGAGCGCTTCCACTTCTCCCTTCGCTTCAACACGGATGGTACGGGTGAGGTCACCCTTTGTTACGGCACTCGCCACTTCGGAAATCGAGCGCACCTGCGTCGTCAGGTTCTGCGCCAGCTGGTTCACGTTCTCCGTCAGGTTCTTCCAGATCCCGGATGCGCCGGGCACGCTGGCCTGGCCCCCCAGCCTGCCTTCTACGCCCACTTCGCGGGCCACGGTTGTCACCTGGTCGGCAAAGAGCGCCAGGGTATCGATCATTTCGTTGATAGTATCGGTCAGCTGTGCCACCTCGCCGCGGGAGACGATCGACAGCTTTTGTTTTAGATTACCGGTAGCCACTGCCGTTACCACCTTGGCGATACCGCGCACCTGGTTGGTCAGGTTGGAGGCCATCATGTTGACCGAGTCGGTCAGGTCCTTCCAGGTACCGGCCACCCCTCTTACTTCGGCCTGGCCGCCCAGCTTACCTTCCGTACCTACTTCACGCGCCACACGCGTTACTTCGAAGGCAAAGGAGTTCAGCTGCTCCACCATAACGTTGATCGTATTCTTCAGGTCGAGGATCTCCCCTTTAACGTCGATGGCCACCGTTTTGGACAAGTCACCGCTGGCCACCGCCTTGGTCACTTCGGCGATATTACGTACCTGTGCCGTCAGGTTACCGGTCATAGAATTCACGGAGTCGGTCAGATCCTTCCAGGTACCGGCGACACCCGGCACAAAGGCCTGACCACCCAGCTTGCCGTCAGTACCGACTTCACGCGCCACACGGGTCACTTCGGAAGCGAAGGCGCGGAGCTGGTCCACCATGGTATTCAGCGTCTCTTTCAGCTGCAGGATCTCACCGCGGACGTCCACGGTGATCTTTTTGGACATGTCGCCGTTGGCCACGGCGATGGCCACTTCGGCGATATTACGCACCTGGCCGGTCAGGTTGGAGGCCATCCCGTTGACCGAATCGGTCAGGTCCTTCCAGGTACCGGCAACACCCGGTACGAAGGCCTGGCCACCCAGCTTCCCTTCCGTACCTACTTCACGCGCCACGCGGGTCACTTCGGAAGCGAAACCGCGGAGCTGCTCGACCATCGTATTGATCGTATTCTTTAATTCCAGGATCTCCCCCTGTACGTCCACGGTGATCTTACGGGAAAGGTCACCGTTAGCCACCGCCGTCGTCACTTCGGCGATGTTTCGCACCTGGGCGGTCAGGTTACCGGCCATCTTGTTGACAGAATCGGTCAGGTCCTTCCAGGTCCCTCCTACCCCGGGTACGTCGGCCTGGCCACCCAGTTTTCCTTCCGAACCCACCTCACGAGCCACCCGTGTCACTTCCGATCCGAAGGAGTTTAGCTGGTCCACCATCGTATTGATCGTATTCTTCAGTTCGAGGATCTCGCCTTTTACGTCGACGGTGATCTTACGGGAAAGGTCACCCTTGGCAACCGCTGTCGTTACTTCGGCGATATTGCGCACCTGGCCCGTCAGATTGGAGGCCATCCCGTTGACCGAGTCGGTCAGGTCCTTCCATACACCGCCAACCCCTTCCACCGCCGCCTGGCCGCCCAGCTTTCCTTCCGAACCTACCTCACGCGCCACACGCGTTACTTCGGAAGAGAAGGAGTTTAGCTGGTCCACCATCGTATTGATCGTATTCTTTAATTCAAGGATCTCCCCTCTTACGGCCACATCGATCTTACGGGAAAGGTCACCCGTTGCCACAGCCGTGGTCACTTCGGCAATATTACGCACCTGGGCTGTCAGGTTGCCCGCCATGATATTAACGGAGTCGGTCAGGTCCTTCCAGGTACCGCCGACGCCGGGTACGTCTGCCTGGCCGCCCAGCTTGCCTTCGGAGCCTACCTCACGGGCCACGCGCGTCACTTCGGAGGAAAAGGAGTTTAGCTGGTCCACCATCGTATTGATGGTGTTCTTCAGCTCGAGGATCTCGCCTTTTACGTCCACAGTGATCTTACGGGAAAGATCGCCCTTGGCCACGGCGGTCGTCACTTCGGCGATATTACGCACCTGGCCGGTGAGGTTGGAAGCCATGCCGTTGACCGAGTCGGTCAGGTCCTTCCAGGTACCGCCGACGCCGGGTACGTCTGCCTGGCCGCCCAGCTTTCCTTCCGTACCGACTTCCAGCGCCACGCGGGTCACTTCGGAAGAGAAGGAGTTTAGCTGGTCCACCATCGTATTGATCGTATTCTTCAGTTCGAGTATTTCCCCTTTCACGTCGACGGTGATCTTTTTTGACAGGTCACCCTTGGCCACAGCGGTCGTTACATCGGCAATATTACGAACCTGGGCGGTCAGGTTACCGGCCATGAGGTTCACGGAGTCGGTCAGATCCTTCCATACACCCGCGACGCCTTTTACCTTGGCCTGGCCGCCAAGCTTTCCCTCGGAGCCCACCTCCCTCGCCACACGGGTCACTTCCATGGAGAAGAGGTTCAACTGTTTCACCATGTCATTTACTTCCCGGGCGATGCGGGAGAATTCCCCCTGTAAGGCATGACCGCCGATCTCCAACGGCATGTTTTGAGAGAGATTGCCTTTTGCCACGGAACTGATCACATGGGCGATTTCGATCGTCGGGTGTACCAGGTCGGAGATGAGGGAGTTGAGCGAGCCAACACCGGTAGCCCACGAGCCTTTCGCGTTGGGTACTTCGATACGTTGCGTGAGTTTGCCCTGCTTGCCGATCGTATTGCCGGCTTTTGTAAACTCCCGCATCATTTCTTCATTCAGCGAGATGATCTCATTCAGGGTGTCGAAGATCCTTCCTTTTACGCCGACTTCCCCGATCGGCATGCGGACCGTAAAATTACCATTGCGTACCTGTAGTAAAATCCGGAGAAGATCCTTGTCATCCAATAAGGAGGAATCTTCATAGTTATAGGCGTTGTCGCCATTGGTATGACCGTTGCTGGCCGGCTTCTTACGGCCGTTTGGATTTTTGAGGATATGGCTATTGCCTGCAACGGCTGCTGTCTTCTTTCTGACCTCTTTGGAAAGTCCCATGGTGAACTTTTTCTTTATTAATTGGATATATTAGCGTGATTTTCGTCGAATTCCTTAACAAACAGTTGGCGATCGGTCCGGTTATAGCACAAGTCTTGAGCCATATATTTGGCAAGGTTCTAGTATGACCATTTGGACGGGAAACTACCGCTCCGGGTTCTGCCCCAAAAGGATGGATCAAGTTAAGGAATTTGTCGTAAAAGAATAATTCCAAAGCCAAAAGAACAACAGCGTGGCCTTACCACCGTACAGAACAATTAAATTTTATGAAAAGTAATTCGCGGCTGATTTTTATTGTGGATGACGATCCGGATGACAGGCAGATCATTTTGGATGCATTTCTCGAAAAGAGCCCCCAGATCGATTACGTCTTTATAGAAAACGCTGAAACCCTGCTCCAGAACCTGTATTCCGGCGATGCGGAATTCCCGGCGCTGATCCTGCTGGACCTGAACATGCCCGGGATGTTAGGGTTGCAAGCTCTTAAGGAGATCCGTAACAACAAGAAATTTAGCCAGATCCCGATCATTGTGCTGACAACTTCGACCTTGCACCAGGATCGCAGAGCTTCCTACGAACTGGGGGCATCCTGTTTCCTGAGAAAACCGGATTCGTTTGGCGAACTCGTGGAAATTACCGGCTCGATCGTCAAACTATGGCTGCATGACGACCAGCAATCCCCCGAAAAAAATTAAACCGATTAAAAAAGTGTGGATTTTTTTCCACAGTTTTGTCCATTGACCGTTCCGGACCGCCTATTCGTCAAAGAAAATTGCCCTCGCCGCGGGGCAGGGTTAGTTTTATGGAAAATAATCAACCCAACCATGGAACAAGCCCTCTTCACCAGCGTTAAAGCGTCCCCCGACAGTCCTATCGAGGCGCGCCCCTCGACCACGACCACCCGGTCTCCCGCCTCAGCCGGCCGCCTGCTTTTTATCGACAATATCCGCTGGGTCATGATCCTATTCGTGCTCAGTATGCACGCCGCCGTGACCTATGGCGGCCATGGGTCCTGGTATTATAAAGAACCCGCCAAACTGGGCCTCGCCCAGGACCTCACCTTCCTGACCTACCAGGTATTCCTGCAGTCCTTTTTCATGGGCTTTCTCTTTTTTATCGCCGGCTATTTCGTTCCCGGCGCCTATGACAAAAAAGGACCGGCCCAGTTTATCCGGGACCGCGCTTATCGCCTCGGCCTCCCCTCCCTGCTCTTTATGCTGGTCATCCAGCCCCTGACGCTCTATTACGCCGCCGACATCCTGGACAAAGACCAAGGCTTTTTTGGCGCCTATAAGCGCTATATCCTCCGTGGCTACGTGCTCCATGGGAGCGGTCCCCTCTGGTTCTGCATCGCCCTGCTCTTTTTCTGCCTGGTCTATGCCGGCTGGCGCGCCTTTCTCCGCCCCACCGCCCATCTCATACGATCCACCCCCTTCCCACGCGGCATCGTCGTAACAGGCTTCATCGGCCTCATCGCCATCGCCACCTTCCTCGTCCGCATCCCCTGGCCCAACGGCACCTCGTTCTATAACATGCAGTTCTGCTATTTCTCGCAATACGTCGCCTTCTTCATCGCCGGTACCCTGGCCTATCGCCGGAGTTGGCTGTCGACCCTGAGCACGGCTGCCAGCAAACGCTGGGGGTTCACCGGTCTCTTCGGCGGACTGGCCATCTGGTTTACCCTGGTCGCCCTGAACATCCACGCCAAAACTACCGCCCCCTTCGACGGCGGCTGGCATTGGCAAAGCCTGAGCATGGGTCTGCTGGAATCCCTCGCGGGCACCGGCATCTCGCTCGGCCTCCTGGGATTGTTCCGCGAGAAATTCAACCGCCAGGGTCGCTGGGCCCTCTTCTTCTCGGCCTCCGCTTTCGCCGTCTATGTCTTCCATACCCCGATCCTGATCGTGATCACCCGCATCCTTACCGACGTGCACTGGCTGCCCCTGCTGAAATTCCTGCTGGCCACAGTCCTGAGCATCATTGCCACCTACACCCTATGCGCCTTCGTCTTTCGCCGGCTCCCGCTCCTCAAAAACATCTTATGAGTCGCCTCCGGCAGGCGCAAGCCAACAAGTCCCTGTGGCAAGGGCGAAGTTCCGTCCGAAGGACAGACATTAGCCTTTAAAATCGTAAATTGACCTCTATGAAGTTTTTCTGGAAATATATTTTTCCGCCGCTGTATGGGTTGGTCGTCTACGCCACGATCCGCGTGCTGCTCGACACAGTCACCGGCATGAGATGGTGGCATCGCTCCCTGTCGATCAACCTCTCCGATCTCGTCGCCTGCATCTTGTTCAGCTACGCTTTCATAGCCGCTTTCCACCGGCTCCTGCGCTGGTTCGATAAAAAATGGCCGGCCAACGACCTCAGCTACGGCCGCATCTGGCGCGAGGTCTTCTACCTCTGGCTTCTCAACCTCCTGTTCCAGAACGCCTTGCTGACGACCTATTGCGCCCTTACAGACGATGGCCTTCAATGGTATGACCTCGTCGACGTCAACACCATCCCACTGCTCTATTCGCTGATCTTCTACGGCATCGTCCGCAGCAACACCTTCCTCAAAGCCCATATCGCCTCAAAGATCCAGCTCGAAAAGATCACCAACGACCAGCTGCTGACCGAACTGAAATTTCTAAAGGCCCAATACCATCCGCATTTCCTGTTCAATGCGCTCAACACGATCTATTTTCAGATGGATGAGGACGTGTCTGCTGCAAAGCAAAGCGTGGAGAAATTCTCCGAGCTGTTGCGTTACCAGCTGTACGACCAGCAGCAAACCGTTCCGGTAAGCCAGGAGATCAGGTACCTGGACAATTTCATTCAGCTGCAGCAGACAAGGAGTTCGGAAAAGCTGCAGCTGGACGTATGTTTTGACGAGCGGCTGAACGGGCAGCAGATTTACCCGCTTCTGTTCCTCCCCCTGGTGGAAAACGCCTTTAAGTATGTCGGGGGGAGCTACCGGATAAAGATCGCTGCCGGGTTGCAGGAATCTGTCATCCGGCTGGAAGTGGAAAACAGCGTCCCTGCGGAAATACCACTCAAAAAGGAAAAGGGGATCGGGCTGGATAACCTGAAAAGACGGCTGGAACTGTTATACCCGGACCGGCATACCTTAACGACGCAGAAAAAAGAAAAGGACTTTGCCGCCGTGCTAACTCTTCAATACCGCTGACTATGCCACGAAAAATAAAATGTATCATTACGGACGACGAACCTTTTGCCCGCAAGGGATTGCAGGGGTATGCGGCGCAGATCGATTTTCTTGACCTGCGGGGAGTTTGCGAAAATGCCGTGGAGCTCAATTCCCTGCTAAAGAAGGAGCCGGTGGATCTGCTGTTCCTGGATATTGAAATGCCCTATATGACGGGCATCGATTTCCTGAAACATTTTCCCGGAGCGCCAAAGGTCATTTTCACGACTGCTTATGAAAAATATGCGCTCCAGGGGTTTGAGCTGGAAGTGCTGGATTACCTCCTGAAGCCCATCCCATTTGAACGCTTCCTAAAGGCAGCCAATAAGGCTTATGATTATTTTCGGGGGCAGCAGGCAGCCGCTATCCCGGAGGACTATATTTTTGTCAAGGCGGACAACAAACTGGAAAAGATTCATTTTGCGGACATTTTATTTGCCGAGGCCCTGGAAAACTATGTAGCGATTTATACCCGGGAAAAAAAGGTTATTACCCATCTGACCTTAAAAATGCTGCAGGAAAAGCTGCCGGCCACGTCTTTTGTGCAGCCGCACAAATCTTACCTGATTTCCATCGATAAGATCAATTCCATCGAGGGCAATATCCTGCATATCGATCAGTACCAGGTGCCTATCAGCAAATACCAGAAGGACGAGATCATGGAGAAGATCGTGAACAGCAAGTTGCTGAAGCGCTAACAATCTGTAAATCAGTCAGTTTCGTTGGGTTAAGGCCTCGAGGCATCCTATTTGCATCACTACCCTTGTGATAAATCAGGTAGTTATGAAAAAGATCCCTTTTTTTGGCCTCATCCTCTGCGGCCTGTTTGCGGCGGTCCGGACAAATGGCCAGTCTTTTGCGAATAATGGGGAGCCTGTCATCCAGAGCAATCCCGATCATTCCACTTTCTATGCCTATGCCGAAAATAATATCGTGATCATGCGCTGGGGGACGGGAAACGAAGGAGAAGTCGATCATTATGTGACCGAACATTCGACCGATAGTATTCACTTCGATCAAATGCATCAGGTCGTTGCAAAGGGTGCGATCGATGAAGACAGCACGTATGAGGACGCGGACGCGTATCCCGG
>Ga0302326_10000288_pt1 | contig 146699 bp, 121 predicted proteins | sample Palsa_T0_3_FD_202264 | JGI IMG/M metagenome (GOLD analysis project Ga0302326, IMG submission 202264) | Peat permafrost microbial communities from Stordalen Mire near Abisko, Sweden - Palsa_T0_3 | ecosystem: Environmental > Terrestrial > Soil > Palsa > Peat permafrost | place: Sweden: Abisko... | reverse complement strand
CCTTTACCTCTCGGCTTCGGGCGTCCTGACCAGTTCGTACCGGCAGGACGTCATTGCCAATAACATCGCCAACTCCGAAACCGTTGGCTTTAAGAAGGACCTGGCCATGCTTCAGCAGAGGCCCACTGCCGCGCAGGAACTCGGCAAGTGGAATCAGACCGATCCGAAGCTGGAACCCATCGGCGGCGGTCTCCTCGCCGCGCGATCGCAGGTGGATATCTCCCCCGGTGGCATCGAACCGACCGGAAATAACTTCGATGTTGCGCTCCAGGGCGCCGGATATCTGGCCGTCTCCTCCCAGGGAAAAATGCACCTCACCCGCAACGGGCAGATGATGCTGGACCGTTCCAGCAGGCTGGTGATGTCCAGCAATCCCGCTCAGGCGGTTCTGGACGACAAGCAGCAGCCCATCGTTCTCGATTCCACCGCCCCCACGACGTTCTCAGTCGATGGAACCATCACGCAAAACGGCAAAACCGTCGCGAATCTGGGGCTTTTTAACGTGAGCGATCAATCGCAGCTCACCAAAGAAGGGGGCACGCTGCTGGGCATTCCCGATGGCCAGAAGCTCTCGACCGCCCAACCGGAAGTGCACAGCGGATTCATCGAACGATCCAACGTCGATCCGTCCACCGAGCTGACGGAATTGATGGCCACCCAGCGCCAGCTCGAGGCCAACGCCAACATGATCCATATCCAGGATGAAACCCTCGACAAACTCGTGAACGACGTCGGCAGAATCGGCTGATCGAAACGAAGAAAGCGCTGGATAAAACGCAATGGCCATCACCGCACTGCATTCGGCCGCTACTGGACTCAGCGGGCTCTCGACCGCGATCGACGTGATCGCCAACAATCTTTCCAACGCCGAGACAACGGCGTTCAAGAGCAGCCGCGTCAATTTCGAGGATCTGTTTTACCAGACCGAAAAAGCCCCCGGCGCCACCAGCGGCAACGGAGACATTTCTCCCGCTGGAATCTTTGTCGGCCTCGGCACGCGCATCAGCAACACGCAGCTCAACCTCGCCGAAGGCAGCCTGCAAAGCACACCCAACAACACCGATGTGGCCATCCAGGGCCCCGGATTCTTCCGGGTGAAAGTCCTCAGCACGATCGGCGACGGCACCGCATACACCCGCAACGGCCAGTTCTTCGTCAACAGCCAGAACCAGCTGGTCGTGGGCATGGGCGATGGTTATGACCTTGATCCGCCGATCACCATTCCCACGGGGGTCACGGGTCTGACGATCAGTCCCGATGGAATCATCACCGGCATCAAGCCCGGCGCCGCCACGCCGAGCCAGCTTGGGCAATTTCAGCTTACCCAGTTCGTGAATCCGCAGGGGCTTCAGCTTCTGGGGGGCAGCCTCTACCAGGAAACGCAGGCGTCGGGTCCGCCGATCTCCGGAAATCCCGGCGACCAGGGCTCGGGCACGCTCATGCAGAACACGCTGGAAGCCAGCAACGTGGATCCGGTCAACGAGCTGGTCACGCTGATCCAGACGCAGCGCGCCTTTGAGCTGAACAGCCAGTCGATCCAGACGGCCGATCAGGCGCTGCAGACAATCACCAATCTCCGAAGGTCGTAAGCGAGGGATGGATTCCCCTGAAAATTCTCATGGATGAGAGGTCGTAATGGACAATAAAAATTTTCGCCTCAGCAAGAAGAAGCAGGTGCAGCTCCTCATCGTGCTGACGATCCTTGCCTGGGCAACGCAAACATTGATGCATCAGTGGGGCTACGGCCAGATGGTGAATACCGAGGCGACCGATGTTTCCGATCTCCCCGCCGCCGCGGATGAGAAATTCATGCCCGATGCCGCCGATTCCACCCCCGCCGGCACGCTCGAGCTTCGCCAGGACGCAACCGTCAGCGGTTCGGATGTGAAGCTCCGCCAGGTGTGCCGCTGGTCCGACGCGGACGCCGCCGTTTTCACGCCCATTGCCGACACCACGCTGATGCAGTTTTCCGGCCCCGAATCGGTGCGCACGTTGAGCATGGAGGAAATCAGCCAGACCCTCCACGAAGCGGGTGTGAACGTCGCGATGGTCAATTTCGCCGGCTCGACAAGTTGCACCATTCACCGCTCCGATGCCCAGGCCGATTCGGAGCAGACGATTCAGCAGTGGATCGACGCCCAGCAGCCCGTCGCCGGCGTCCCGACGCCCGTGATTACACCCGCCAGCGATGTGAAGCCCGACCCCAATTTCCGCACGCTGCGCGATCTGCTCGCCACCGACCTGAGCGAGCGGCTCAACGTTCCGGTGCAGACTCTCCAACTGACCTTCAACGTCGAGGACGAAAAGCTGCTGTCGCTGGCTGAGCCGATGTTCAAGTTCGATATCCAGCCGTCGCATGCCCGGGCGCTGGGCAACGTTTCCTGGCAGGTGACGGTGCTGACCGACACCGCCAGCCGCAAGGTGACGCTCAGCGCCGTCGCGCGCGCCTGGCTCGACCAGGTGTTGGTCGCCCAGCCGCTGGCGATGCACAAGGTTCTGGAAGCGACGGATTTTTCGGTGCAGCGCGTGCTGGTTGATTCCCTGCCCGGTCGTCAGCTTCTGAATCTCGACCAGTGCGTGGGACAGGAGGCCGCGGAGGACCTTCATCCCGGCACGGTGATGACGGCCCAGCTTGTGAATGCCGTTCCGCTCGTCAAGCCGGGCCAACTCGTCACGATCAATCTTCGCCGCGGGTCGGTTTTATTGCGTTCGGTTGCCCGTGCGATGGAGGAAGGATCGATGGGCCAGACCATCCGCGTCCGCAACGAAAACACACGCGACACGCTCGATGTGACGGTGACCGGAGCGCAGGAAGCGCGGCTGGGGGATGATACGGATTCGGGAAATTGAAAGGGATTTTAATGACACGGCATGAATCAGAAGCCTGCGTGATCGTGATTGTATTGCTTGCGCTCCTGAGCGCGGGCGTATCGCTGGCGCAAAACGCGCCGGTGGCCCAGGCAACCCCCGCGTACACGACAAGCCCCGCGGCGGCAGGCCTCGGAGCGGTCACCGTCCAGCAGCCTTCGCTGCCCATCGGTGTGCTCGTCCAGCGGACCAACGGCTCGCTGCTTCGCGCCGAGACCTACAACGACCTCGATGCCGGATCGATCTCCACCACCGGCGCCAGCTTCTACAACGTCCCCGAGCCCAAGCCCAAGCTGCTGAAAAAGCACGACCTCGTCACCATCGTCATCCGCGAAAACAGCCAGTTCTCGTCCAACGGCACCAACGACCTCAAGCACGGCAACGATCTCGACGCGATCATCGACAGCTACGTAAACCTCGGCTGGGAGGGGGGCGGCCCGTCGCTCAGCGAGCATCTTCCGGTAACGCCCATCGAAATGAAGACCAGCGGCCAGCGCGATTTCAAAGGCGATGCCACGCTGGAGCGCGATGACTCCTACACTGGTCGCATCACCGCCGAGGTCGTGGACGTAAAACCCAACGGAACGCTGATTCTCCAGGCCACCGAAGACATCAGGACGGATGAGGAAGAGCAAAAAGTCACCCTCCTGGGCACGTGCCGGGTCGAGGACATCACCGAGGACAACACCGTCCTCAGCAATCAGCTTTACAACATGTCTCTCAACAAGCAGCACAAGGGCGCGGTGAAGGACACCACCACCCGCGGCCTCTTCACGAGATTATTGGACTGGATCAATCCCTTCTGACGATGGTTATGGGTCTTTCAACGATGACATTTCGAATATCCATCGTGCTCCTCGTGCTGGCTGGTCTCAACCTGCCCGCCGAGGCAGTGAAGATCGCCGACATCACCCGCATCGGTGGGGAGCGCACCAATATCCTCACCGGTCTGGGCCTAGTCTACGGCCTCAAAGGCACCGGCGACGGCGGAAGCTTTTCGCCGGCCATCGCGCCCTTGCGGTCGATGCTTTCCAAGTTTGGCGATCCCGTCACCGTGCAGGCGCTCAGTAACGCCGCGAATGTTGCCGTGGTGATGGTGACCGCAACCGTGCCCGCCGCGGGCGCTCGCGATGGCGATCATCTGGATGTTCACGTCTCCAGCGTCGGTGCCGCCCCCAGCCTGCACGGCGGCCGGCTGTTCGTGACTCCGATGCAGGGCCCGCTGCCCGGTGGGCCGCTGCTGGCATTGGCCGAAGGCCCGATCACGATTGAGGATCTCAGCACCCCCACGGTTGGCGTAATTCGCGCCGCCGCCGGTGGGGCGGTAATGGAAACCGATCTTCCCGCCCACGTGATCGACGCCGGCGGGCGCTTCACGCTGATTTTGGACGAATATTCCTCGAGCTGGGGCACCGCCAGCCGCATCGCCAAGATCATCAACGATTCCGAATCCAGCGCCGGCGAAATCCTGGCGATGGCGATCGACGGCAAAAATATCCTGGTGACGATTCCCCCCAGCGAGCGCGATCATCCCGACAGCTTCATCGCCCGAATCCAGCAATTGCCCGTACAGATGATCGCCACCAAGGCGCGGGTGACGATCAATGAAAAGACCGGCACGATCATCATGACCGGCGATGTGGAGATCAGCCCGGTGGTGATCAGCCACAACGGCCTGTCAATCTCCACGATCATGCCGCCCCCGCAGCCGAGCATCCGCAACCCCATCGTGACCGACCACGAGGCGATCGCGATCTCCACCGTCGATGAGCCCAACGGCAATCTGCAGGACCTCGTTGCGGCGATGGAGGAGCTGAAAGTCCCCGCGCTCGATCGCATACAGATCATCGAGGAGCTTTACAAAACCGGCAAATTACATGCCGAGCTTATTGAGGAGTAGTTTTATGAATAGCGCTTATCTTCCCATTCCGACGTCTTCCCGGCGTCCGATGCCCACGCCGATTCAGATCAACGGCGCCCGCGGTCCATTGACGCAGCACCAGAAGCTGATCGTCCAGACCCGCAAATGGGTGGCGATGTCCTTCTTCGAACCCATGCTCGAGCAGATGCGTAACGATCCCTTCCGCAGCGATCTGATGAACGGCGGATCGGCCGGCAAGGCGTTCGAATCGATGTTCGACGAGCGGCTCTCGGAAAAGATGGCCAGCGACGCTACCGATACGCTCGTGCAGTCGATCGTCCGCAAGATCGAGGGCAGCAAGGCGTACGCGAAACAGGTGCGCAAGGCCCAGCAGGAAATCGATTCCGAACGCGAGGGCGCCGACCGGACCAAAACGCTCTCCACCGGAGCAGGCCATGTCGCGGCATATTTCTGATCTGCACACCGTGCTGGCGCAGTTGGTCGGCGAGCATCGCAAGCTGCTTGACCTTCTCGATGCGCAGCACGCGGCGATGAAGGTCTTCGACCTGGGCGCGATGGCCGATCTGATGCCGCGCCAGGAATTTGTGCGCCTGCGGATCGTCGATCTGGAGAACAAGCGCCGCTGGCTCACTCGTCAAATCGCCGCCGTTCACAAGCTGCCCGAAGAACCGCGCCTGGCGCAGATGGCTGAAATGTTCCCGCAGCACTCCGCGCAGCTGCTGAAGGCGCGCCAGGAGCTGCGCGATATCGCGACCCAGATTTCAAAACGGTCGCAGGTTTCCGGGCGGCTGGCGTCGGCGGTGCTGGGTCATCTCAACATCGTGGTCCGCCTCCTCGCCAGCGCGGCGCAGCGGGCAGGCCTTTACACCCGCCGGGGAATTCCCCGCGTGGGAAATCGCATCGGCGTCATGGATGCCGTCGGATGAATGATCTATGTCGTTGAATGGAGCCCTCAACATCGGAAGCTCGGCACTGACCACAAGCCAGGCCGCGCTCCAGGTCACCGGCAACAACATTGCCAACGTCGGCAACGCCAATTACACGCGCGAAGTTTCCGTCAGCACCGAAACGCCCGATCAGCAGCTTTCCTCCGGCCTCTACATCGGCACCGGTGTTGATCTGACCGGCATCGAGCGGCAGGTGGATGAATCGCTCAACAGCCGGCTCAATTCCGCGATGAGCGACAATTCCGCCGCCAACACCACCGCCAACTGGAGCAGCCAGATCGAAACCGTCTTCAACGCGCTGGGAAACCAGACGCTGGACACGCAGCTCAGCACCTTCACCAATGACTGGTCAACGCTGGCCAGCGATCCCACCAATATCGCGCAGCGGCAGGTGGTGATCCAGGACGGGCAAACGCTCGCCCAGCAGTTCAACGGACTAAGTTCCCAGCTTCAGGCGATTCAGTCGAACATCGGCAGCGAGCTGACGTCGCTGACCGGCAACGCCAATCAGCTCGCGCAGCAGATCGCGACGCTCAACCAGCAGATTGCCACCAGCCAGGGCGCGGCCGGCTCAAGCAATTCACTGCTCGATCAGCGCGACGCCGCCGTTCAGCAGCTTTCACAACTCGTGAACGTCCAAACCGTCAATCAGGGCAACGGCGCGGTCAATGTCTACATCGGCTCCGAGCCGCTGGTCGTGGGCACCTCGGCGGACAGTTTGAAAGTCCAGCAGACGCAGACCAACGGGCAGCCGGTGTATTCACTGGTTTTCGGGTCCGACAATGGATCGGTCCCGGCGACGGGCGGCCAGATCGGCGGCACCATCGCCGCGCAGGGCCAGATCAACACGGTCCAGCAGCAATTGAATTCACTGGCCGGTGGATTGATTTTCGGACTGAACTCGATTTATTCCAATGGCCAGGGACTGACCGGATATTCCACGGTCACAGCCACCAATCCCGTGACCAGCACGACGGCCGCGCTGAACAGCACGGCCGCCGATCTGCCGTTTCAACCGGTCAACGGCAGTTTCGTCGTGACCACCACGAATTCTCAAACCGGATTGTCCAGCAGCACGCTGGTTCCGGTGAACCTGACCGGCCAGCCGACCGATACAACGCTCACCAGTCTTGCCGCCAGCATCAATGCGATTCCCAATCTCAGCGCAACGGTGCAGGGCGGCGTGCTGACGATTGCCTCCACGAGCCCCAACGAGACATTCGCATTTAGCCAGGACAGCAGCCACGTACTTGCGGCGCTGGGCATCAACACTTTTTACCAGGGTTCCAACGCCACGAATATTGCGGTGAATTCAACGGTCGCGGCCAATCCCAGCCAGCTCGCCGCCGCACAAAATGGCGACCCGGGCGATAACCAGAACGCCCTGGCGATTGCCAATTTTCCAACCACGACGCAATCGCTGCTGAACAACCAAAGCTGGTCCGATTCCTACGACTCGATGATCAGCGGAATCGCCACCACCGGCGCGACCGCAAACAGCAACGTCAATTCCACCCAGGACATCGTCGAAGCGCTGCAAACCCAGCAGCAGAACGTCAGCGGCGTCAGCCTGGACCAGGAAACCGTCAACATGCTCCAGCAGCAGCGCAGCTATCAGGGCGCGGCCATGTTTATCTCAACCGTCAACCAGATGATGCAATCGTTGCTGAACATCACGCTGTAGAAATGAATCAATGTCGATCCTCCCCGCCTCAATCTCGCGAGTCAGCACCCTGATGCAGGGCGCCGTGATCACGGATCAGGTCGACAGCACGCAGAATCAGCTTCTCCAGGTGGAAAACGAAATGTCCACGGGCCAGGCGATCAACACGCCGAGCGACAATCCATCCGCGTCGGCCATCATCATCCAGTTGCAGCAGTCGCTCGATTCGCAGCAGTCGTATAACGACACCATCAATTCCTCGTCGTCTCAGCTCGCGCAGACCGATTCCAGCCTCGGCGATCTGACCACGCTTCTCCAGCAGGCCGAGCAGATCGCATCGGCTGACGTCGGATCGGATGTGACGCAGACGCAGCGCCAATCGGATATCACCGTCGTGCAAAGCCTCTACAGCCAGGCGATGTCGATCGGCAATCAGCAGTTCAACGGTCAGTATCTTTTCGGCGGGGCGACGGGAACTACCCAGCCGTTCGTATCCGGTGCCAGCGGAACCGTGCAGTTCGTGGGCACTTCGCAAACCCTGCAAAACACCGTCAACACCGGAATTTCCGTCTCCTTTCAGGCCAACGGCGCCCAGGTCTTCGGCGCGCTTTCTTCCGGCGTGCACGGGACGGCCAACATCACCCCGTCCCTGCTGGCGACCACGCGACTCAGCGATCTGAACGGCGCGACCAACAACGGAATTCAGCCCGGCGTGATCACCCTCAGCAATGGAACCGTTAGCAAATCCGTCGATCTCTCATCCGCCGCCAGCGTGGGGGATGTGGTCAACCTCATCAACCAGGCGGGCGTGGGAGGAATCACCGCGTCGATCACCGGACAGGGGCTCACGATCAGCGGCGCGACGACCGACAACATCACCATCACCGGCTCCACCGCGCAGGAACTGGGAATCGCAACCCCGGCCGCGGGCGCTGGGTTGAACACACCGATGGTGGGATCGTCGCTGAACCCCAAGGTGACTCTGCTGACGCCGCTGTCGTCGCTGCGCGATGGCGCGGGGCTGGACAACGCCGGGTTGACGATCACCAACGGCCAGGTGACCAAGACGGTGACCTGGCCCGCGGGCGGAACCGTGCAGGACATGCTCAACGCGATCAACGGCGCGGGGCTGAGCGTGGTCGCTCAGATCAACGCGACCGGAACCGGGATCGACATTCTCAATTCTTCCCAGGGCACGGCGCTCAGCGTCGGTGAAAACGGCGGCACCACCGCGGCGGAACTCGGAGTCCAGACCATGGCTCCAACCACGCTGCTGTCGAGCCTCAACAATGGATCGGGCGTTCAAACGGCCGGCGGAAGCACTCCTGATTTTCAGATCACTGCCCGGGATGGCACGACTTTCCAGGTTTCCATCAGCTCCGCCGCCACGATCCAGGATGTGATCAACGACATCAATACCGCAACCGGCGGAAAGGTGACAGCGTCGCTGGCCACCACCGGCAGCGGCCTTGTATTGACCGACAGCTCGGGCGGAACCGGCACGCTGGCGGTGACGGCGCAGAATAATTCCAACGCCGCCGCCGACCTCGGGTTGAACGTCGCCTCATCGGGCAACACGCTCACGGGCAAGGATGTGGGCGCGCCCACCTCGCAGGGAATCTTCGGCAACCTGCAGGCCCTGATGACCGCTTTGCAATCGGGCAACGCCCAGGCGATCACGGCGGCGGGGCAGGGAATCCAAAGCGACATCAACCGCGTCATCGAGCTGCACGGCCAGACCGGCGCGTACGAGCAGCAACTGACGAATCAGCAAACGGACCTTCAGCAGCAGAACACGGCCACGCAGACGCTGATGTCGCAACTGAAGGATGTGGACATGACCAAGGCAATCTCGCAGTTCCAGACGCTGCAGACGGCGCTGGAGGCGAGCCTGGAAACGGCGGCGAGCAGTTTGCAGATCTCGCTGATCAATTTCCTGGCGTGACCCGAGTGTGGCACGCCGATTGCCTGTGTGGATAGGCGACGTACATTGCGAATGAGAAATAAGCATTCAATCGCAGTGTGCGCAGAAAAATCCGCCGATGACGGCGGAAGTTGCCTGAGACGGCCGGCAGGAATCGGCCGCTCGCCTGGATGGAAGTGATGCCCGCGGTGGAACCCGCGGAGGTGGGACGGCTCGCGGAAAGCGATGCCGGCCCAAAGGCCCCGGTCGGTCGGATGCCTCGGGGCTGATTTTGCCGCGGTGGAACCTGCGGCAAATGTAGGGCGGCGTGCAGCCGCCGGTGAACTCTTTCGCGCCCCGGTGGTAATCATCCCGCCGGGTTTCGCGGGATCGGAGCTTTAGATGACGGAGATCAAGACATCTCGATTCGGCGTTCTGACGATCGATGAGGAAAGGATCATCACGTTTCCGCGCGGTTTGCTCGGGTTTCCCAGCAAACAGCGGTTCGCGCTGGTCCAGACCGGGCCGGGAAATTATTTCTTCTGGCTCCAGAGCGTCGACGAACCGGGCCTGGCGTTCGTGGTGACCGACCCGACGACCTTCTTCAAGGATTACGAGGTTCCCATGCGCGAAGAAACGCTTGGAGACCTCGAGTTTTCCGATCTGAAGTTCGCACAGGTCTTCGTGATCTGCAACAAGGTTGGCGACTGGCTCACGGGAAACCTCCTGGGACCCATCATCGTCAACAGCGAAAGCCGCATCGCCCAGCAGGTCGTTCTCACCGAGAAAAAGTGGACCACCCGTCAGCCGCTGCTGCGGCTTGCCGGTGAGGTGCCGCTTGCCAAATCGGCTTAATTCAGCCCGTTTGGACTTTGTGAAGACGACGGACTGGAGATCAAACGGACCCGGAACAGGGATGTTCCGGGGATCGGCCGGCCGCGATTGCCGCAACCGCGGCGCCAGCGGCCGAACAGCAGGAAGGAGCCTGACATGCTGGTGCTGTCTCGTCAACGCGACGAAACGATCATGATCGGAGACAACATCGAGGTGACGGTTGTGGACATCCGAGGTGACAAGGTTCGACTTGGGATCAACGCCCCCAAGGAGATCAGCGTTCACCGCAAGGAAGTCTACGACGCGATTCGCCGCGAGAACAAAGCCGCCGCCCAGGTAAAACCCGAGGATCTTTCGGGATTTGGAAAGATCGGTTCTAAGGATGACAAGGAACAAACCAAGTGAACGAACGAGAAAAGCGGCCGCCCTCCGCACGGAGGCAACCTCCCGCGGGGAGAGGTTTTCCAATCCGCTTTCGCCGTTGCTCGCCATTAGCAGTCATGGAGGATTGATATGGCTTCGATTGTAACAAATGTCGCATCGCTGATTGCCCAGAACGCTCTGGCCAATTCGCAGGCCTCTCTGAACACGTCTTTACAGAGGCTCAGCACGGGTCTGCGCATCAACAGCGGCGCCGACGATCCCGCCGGGCTGATCGCCAGCCAGGATCTCCAGAGCGAGGTCACCGGTATTCAGCAGGCTGTGAACAACAGCTCCCAGGCGACAAACGTCATCAGCACCGCTGACGGCGCTTTGACCGAGGTAAGTTCGCTGCTGAACAACATCGACGGCCTGGTCGTCGAATCCGCCAACTCGGGCGCTTTGTCCCCCGAGGAAATTCAGGCCAACCAGCTGCAGATCGATTCCGATGTGCAGAGCATCACGCGAATCGCCGGCACCACCAGCTTCGCGGGCCTGAACCTTCTCGACGGCAGCCTCAATTACATCACCAGCGGCGTCGCGACCAGCGCGATCAGCTCACTGTCGATTTCACAGGCGAACCTCGGCACCCAGCCGACCATGCCGGTGGACGTCAACGTCATCAGCAGCGCGAAGCTCGCCGATCTTCAGTTCCGCGCCAGCGCCGTCACCAAGAGCGTCACGCTGGAAATCGCCGGCAACACCGGCGTCCAGACGCTGTCGTTCGTCAGCGGCACCACGGCGTCGGCGATCGCGTTCGCCGTGGACCGTATCTCCGACAGCACTGGCGTCACCGCCGATCTGATCAACACGGCCAACCCCCTCTCGGGCATCAGTTTCCACAGCACCGGTTACGGCTCGTCGAGTTTTGTTTCCGTGCAGGCGCAATCCGGAGCGTTCCAGACCACCGATGACCTGGGCGTTTCCACCGAGCGAACCGTCGGCGGCGACGCGGTGGCGACCATCAACGGCGCGCTCACCGTTGGAAACGGCCTCAACCTTCAGCTCAATACCTCCGGCCTCGACGTGAACCTGACGCTCAACTCCGATTTCGGAATCGGAAAAACCGACTTCACCATCACCGGCGGTGGGGCCCTCTTCCAGCTCGGAGCCGACGTCAACAGCCAGCAGCAGGTCAGCATCGGCATCGGTTCCGTTGCCGCCAGCGCGCTGGGAAACAGCGCCGTCGGATTCCTCAATGACATCGCGACCGGCGGTAACGCATCGGTTGTCAGCGGCAACGCCGAGAAGGCCAGCCAGATCGTTAACGTCGCGATCCAGCAGGTCGCGCAGCTTCAGGGAAATCTCGGCGCTTTCGAGAAGGACACGCTGCAGACCAACACCGCCAGCCTGCAGGTTGCCCTGGAAAATGTGACTTCCAGCGAAAGCGATATCGCCGACGCGGATTTTGCCCAGGAAACTTCCAACCTGACGCGCGACCAGATTCTCGTGCAGGCGGGAACAAGCGTGCTGGCGACGGCGAACAACAATGCGCAGAACGTTCTGACGCTGCTCCAGGGTCACTGATCCTGAAGCGCCCGTTTAAGTGAATATGACACGGACAGCCTGGCAAATGCCGGGCCGTCCGTTTTTGCGCAGCCTTCCGCCTGATGCGTTATCGCTCCACCACGTCAAATAATCCGTCGGCTTTTCGCGTCAGCGGGCGCGTGGAGGCGGAACCGATCATTTGTTCGGAAATCTTTCCCCATCCCAACTAAAGTGCCCCAACCGCTCCGTCGATACGCCCGACGTGCCCTGTGTGAGGTTGTGCCTACCGTCTCACATACGGCTGACTTGCGAGAAGGCGGGCATGAAAGTTCGCCAGAGCCGGGAACCGCGGGTTTCCGGCAAAAGCGAAGTGGCTTCGGCGGGAACCCCTGACCTGCCCAAATAACTACTCGGGGATTGACCTTTTGGTCACGGAGAGACGTTTATGAGCAGCATCATCAATACCAACGTCAGCTCGTTGATCGCCCAGCAATCGCTGGTGCAGAACAACGACAACCTGAACACGAGCCTCGAACGGCTCAGTACAGGTCTGCGAATCAACAGCGGAGCGGATGACCCCTCGGGTCTGATCGCCAGCCTCGGTCTTCAGCAGGAACAAACCGGCATTCAGACCGCGATCAACAACGCCAGCCTCGCTGGTAATGTTATCGGAACCGCTGAAGGCGGCTTGAACGAAGTCAGCTCCTTGCTGACCCAGCTTCAGGGTCTGGTCGGCCAGGCCGCCAACACCGGTGGACTGAGTGCCAGCGAGGTGTCCGCGGATCAGTTGCAGGTGGACTCGATTTTGTCCACCATCAACCGCATCTCGCAGTCCACTTCGTTCGATGGCACGCAGTTGCTGAACGGCAACCTCGCGTACACGACCAGCAGCGTGGGCTCGGCGGTGTCGAACCTTCAGATCAACAGCGCCGTGGTGCCCTCGGGTGGCACGGTCGCGGTTGCGGTGCAGGTCGTCGCGTCCGGCAAAACCGCCGCGATCACCTACACGGGCGGCGCCGTCAGCGGTAACACCGTCACCCTGCAGGTCGCTGGAAACCTCGGCAGCACCCAGTTGTCGTTCGCTTCCGGTTCGACCGTGTCACAGATCGCCACCGCCATCAACGGCGTCAAGGCGACGACCGGCCTTTCGGCTCAGGTCAGCGGAACCGATCTGCGGGTCAACTCCACGGAATATGGCTCAACGCAGTATGCCAGCGTCCAGGTCATCGCCGGCAAACTGGCCCAGAACTTCAGCACCACCAAGGCCGAAGGCTCTGACGCCAAGGTCACCATCAACGGCGCCGCGGCGCAGGTGAACGGCCTGTCGGTCAGCTACCGCAACGCCGACCTTGACGTAAGCCTCAACATTGCAAGTAATTACGACAAGCCCACTTCGTCCACCTTCTACATCACCGGTGGCGGAGCAAACTTCCAGCTTGGTTCGGAAGTCTCCGAGACGGGCATCGCCTCGATCGGGATCGGATCGGTTTCGACCGGCGACCTGGGCGATTCGTTCAACGGTTACCTCAGCTCCATCGGGAGCGGTGGATCCAACAGCCTCTCGAGCAACAACCTGTCGACGACGCAGGACATTCTCAACAGCGCCATCACGCAGGTCAGCACGCTCCGAGGACGTTTGGGTGCGTTCCAGACCTTCACCATCGGTTCGACGGTGAATAGCCTGGGCGTTGCCTACGAGAACGTCTCCGCGGCAGAAGCGGCGATCACAGATACCGACTTCGCTGCGGAAACTTCGAATCTCACCCGCGACCAGATTCTGTCGCAGGCAGCCACTACGGTCTTGTCCCAGGCCAATGCTCAGCCGGACAACGTCCTGAAGCTGCTGGGCGCCTAACGCAGTGAATCCCCGCGGCGGAGCCACGGATTCTAATCTCGCAAGTCAAATCCCCCGGTCGTAAAACCGGGGGATTTTTTTTGCATAAGCAAGTCCCATAAACAAACCAACCGAAGCCTCGCAAGCACATCCGGGGCTTCATCCCCTCTGCCCTATAACCACCGCCGATCAGATCGTCTCAGGAAACTGAAAGAATGCTCAAGTGTCGAGTCGATTACAGAATCCAGATTGATACGGTCCCGTGGGAATCGGAGCACTCCCGGCGGTGCCGCGAAAATCGGTTCGTGGGAAAGGAGCGCAGAATCTTTCATGCGGGAGCGACGACTCTCGAAGCAAGCCACGGAACGGCGACCGGCACACGTCCCCAAATTGCCGGAATAATCCACGGGGAATGAATTCAACACATTGGCCGCGGCCTCCACGGAGCAAAGACTCCGAACCCGCGGCACGTGGCCTGCAAGGATACAAATCCTGCCCCACGGATTAATACTGTCACGGAGAGACATCTATGAGCAGCATCATCAATACCAACGTCAGCTCGTTGATCGCTCAGCAATCGCTGCAGCAGAACAACGAGAACCTGAACACGAGCCTTGAACGGCTCAGTACAGGTCTGCGAATCAATAGCGGCAAGGACGATCCCGCCGGTCTGATCGCCAGCCTCGGTCTTCAGCAGGAACAAACCGGCATTCAGACCGCGATCAACAACGCCAGCCTCGCCGGCAATGTTATCGGAACCGCTGAAGGCGGTTTGAACGAAGTCAGCTCCTTGCTGACCCAGCTTCAGGGTCTGGTCGGCCAGGCTGCCAACACCGGTGGACTGAGTGCCAGCGAAGTCTCGGCAGATCAGTTGCAGGTGGACTCGATTTTGTCCACCATCAACCGCATCTCGCAGTCCACTTCGTTCGATGGCACGCAGTTGCTGAACGGCAGCCTTGCGTATACCACCAGCGGAGTCGCATCCGCTGTCGCCAACCTGCAAGTCAACAGCGCGATTGTTCCCTCCGGCGGCACAGTGGCCGTCGCGGTGCAGGTCGTCACCTCAGGCAAAACCGCCGCGATCACTTATCAGGGCGGCGCGGTCAGCGGTAGCACCGTCACCCTGCAGGTCGCTGGAAACCTCGGCAGCACCCAGTTGTCGTTCGCTTCCGGTTCGACCGTGTCACAGATCGCCACCGCCATCAACGGCGTCAAGGCGACGACCGGACTTTCAGCGCAGGTTAGCGGAACAGCCCTGCGGGTCAATTCCACGGAATATGGCTCGACGCAGTATGCCAGCATCCAGGTGATCGCCGGCAAACTGGCGCAGAACTTCAGCACCACAAAGGCCGACGGCGCCGATGCCAAGGTCACCATCAACGGCGCGGCCGCCGAAGTGAACGGCCTGGCCGTGAGCTACCGCAATGCCGATCTCGACGTTTCCCTCAACATCGCGGGCAACTTCGATAAGCCCACTTCCTCCACCTTCTACATCACCGGTGGCGGGGCGAACTTCCAGTTGGGCGCGCAGGTGAACGAAACCAATGTCGCCTCGATCGGAATCGGATCGGTTTCGACCGGCGACCTGGGCGACTCGTTCAACGGTTACCTCAGCTCCATCGGGAGCGGTGGGTCCAACAGCCTCTCGAGCAACAACCTGTCGACGACGCAGAACATTCTCAACAGCGCCATCACGCAGGTCAGCACGCTCCGAGGACGTTTGGGTGCGTTCCAGACCTTCACCATCGGTTCGACGGTGAACAGCCTGGGCGTTGCATTCGAGAACGTCTCCGCGGCTGAAGCGTCAATCACAGACACTGACTTCGCTGCGGAAACCTCGAACCTCACCCGCGACCAGATTCTGTCGCAGGCAGCCACCACGGTGCTCGCCCAAGCCAATGCTCAGCCGGACAACGTCCTGAAGCTGCTGGGTTCATAACGCACTGAATTCCGTCGTTCTTTTCCCGCGAACCTCCCCGACGCCCTCGGCATTCAAATGCCGGGGGCGTTTTCTTCAATAAGGCGATCATCTATCATCCCCTGCAATGGCGACCGTTGCGCTGTTTGTCACCTGCCTGACCGACCAGTTCTATCCGCATGTCGGCGTCGCCGTCGCCAAAATCCTGCAGCGCTTCGGATGCGACGTGCAGTTTCCCAAAGAGCAGACCTGCTGCGGGCAGCCGTTCTTCAACAATGGTTTTCATCCCGAAGCCCGCCGCCTCGCCACGCGGATGATCGAAATCTTCCGGCCGTATCCTTACGTCGTGACACCCTCCGGCTCCTGCTGCGCGATGGTGCGCGAGCAGTTCCACGAGCTTTTGCACGAGGATCCCCAGTGGCAAAAACCGATGGAGGAGATGCGCGCCAAAACCTACGAATTTGTCGAGTTTCTCGACAAGGTGCTTAAGGTGGATTTCACCCAATTTTCCCTGCCGAATCCGCGCGATATCTCCTACCACTACACCTGCCATCTTCGCGGCATCGGTGTGAAGGATGAAGGCGTCCGCCTCCTCCGGCAGATCGGCAACGTCCAGTTCAAACCGCTGGAAAAGACCGATCAGTGCTGCGGGTTTGGTGGAACCTTCGCCGTGAAATATCCCGCCATCAGCGGCGCAATCGTCGACGACAAGGCCAAATGTATCCAGGCCACCGGGGCAAATACGCTGATCTGCAACGACGCCGGCTGCACGATGAACATCTCCGGCATGTGCCATCGCCGCGGAATGCAGACGTCGGTCCGCCACCTCGCCGAGCTTATGGCCGAAGCAATGGGAATCGACCTCACCGCGTGGTAATCTTCCACCCATCCCATGGCCCAGGCGATTGAAACTCAACCCCCCAATGCGAATCCCACCGATACTAATACCGTCCATTTCCTGCGCGAGGCCGCCGAGGCCAAATTCGATTTCCATTCCATCAGCATTCAGGCCGCCGGCGACGAGCGACTGAAAACCGCCGTCAGCACCAACACGCAGCGGCAATACGATGGCCGCCAGCTCCGCATGCTCGAGCTTCCCGATGCCGATGGCATGCGAACCCTGGCCGGGGGAATCAAGCAGCATGCCCTGGACAATCTCGACTTTTATCTCGATCAGCTTGCCGATTGCGTCCACCGCAACGGCGGCCAGGTTCATTTCGCGCGCGACGCCGATTCGGCGCGCACCATCATCGCGGGCATCGCCCAAAAATCCGGCTGCAAGCGCGTGATCAAAAGCAAGTCCATGGCCAGCGAGGAAATCGAACTGGCCCATTTCCTGGAATCGGCCGGCCTCGATCTCGTCGAAACCGATCTCGGCGAGTTCATCATCCAGATCAGCCACGACAAGCCCAGCCATCTCGTCGCGCCGATCATCCACAAGGACCGCGCATCCATCGCCCGCCTCTTCAGCGAATATTTCAAAACGCCGTATTGCGACGATCCCGAGGCGCTCACCGCGCAGGCCCGGCTGTTTCTCCGAAATAAATTTCGCGCCGCCGACCTCGGCATCACCGGCGGAAATTTTCTCATCGCCGAAACCGGTCAGGTCTGCGTCGTCGAAAACGAGGGAAACGCACGCCAATCCCTCACCACCCCGCGCGTGCTGGTCAGTCTCGTCGGCATCGAAAAAATAATCCCGCGCCTCGCCGACCTCGCCGTCATGCTCAAGCTGCTCGCCCGCAGCTCCACCGGTCAGCGGATGACGGTTTACACCAGCGTCTTCGGCGGCCCGCGCCAGAGCGGCGAAAAAGACGGCCCCGAGGAATTTCATCTCGTCCTGCTCGACAACGGCCGCTCGGAAATCCTCGCCAGCGAGCAGTATCGCGAAACCCTCCGCTGCATCCGCTGCGGCGCATGCCTTAACGCCTGCCCCGTCTACCGCAAAATCGGTGGCCACGCCTACGGCAGCGTTTATCCCGGCCCGATCGGAGCGCTCATCACGCCCCTCTTTCAGGGCCTCGCAAAATTCAAGGATCTCCCCCAGGCCAGCAGCCTGTGCGGCGCCTGCTACGAAGCCTGCCCGGTGAAGATCAATATTCCCCGGCATCTGGTCAATCTCCGAAAAGACATCACCGATCAGCGGCTCAATAGTCCCATCGAGCGCATCATCTACCGCCTCTGGGCATGGGGCATGAAAAGCCCGCGGCGCTATCGCATCTTCACTGCGATGCAGAAATTCGACCTTCGCCGCCGCGCCCGCGGCACCGGTTGGATCGCCAAGCTCCCGTCCGTCGTTTCCGGCTGGACGCGCGTGCGCGACATGCCCGCGCCGGCCACGCGCACATTCCACGAAATCTGGAAGGACCGTCCGTGAATTCGCGCTTGGCCGGGGCGATGCTGGCCGTGATTCTCGCCGGCTCTTTCGCGCTCAAGCTCCGCCATCTCGATCATCCCGCCATCAAGCCGCTTGATGAAGTGTTCCACGCGATCGTCGCCAGAAATTTCCTCAAGCATCCCCTGACGCCCACGCTCGTTGACCAGCCTTATCTCGCCTATGACCGCGACGACTGGCTCGCCAATCACATCTGGCTCCACAAACCCCCCATGGCGATGTGGCAGATCGCGCTTTCGTACACCTTCATCGGCGTCGGCACGCTGGGCCTGCGCCTGCCTTCGGCGATCCTTTCCACCCTCGCCGCATGGCTCACGTATCTGATCGGCGTGCGACTCCTCGACCGCAAGGCCGCGATCATCGCCGCCGCGCTCCAGGCGTTTAATCCCGTGATTCTCATGCTCGTCCACGGATACGTCTTCAGCGACCACGTGGATATCTCCCTCCTCTTCTGGACGGAACTGGCAATCTATTTCCTCGTGCGCGCCGTCCAATCGCCGACCGCGGCCAATTCGATTCTCTGCGGCCTCGCGCAGGGCCTGGCGTTTCTTTCCAAGACCTATCCCGCGCTGATCGTCACCATCCTGGCCATCGCAGCCGTCAAAAAGCTTCGCTTCAAAAACTTTCTTCTCCTGCTGCTCGCCACGGCGATCACGATCGCGCCCTGGCTGCTGTGGACCGCGATTCGTTTTCCCCACGAATTCGCTCACGAAAACCTGCAGATTCTGCATCACCTGAACGAAAATATCGAAAGCTGGGCCGCGCCCTGGGACCAGGTGGTTTTCTATTACTGGATCAGCATTTTTCACGTCTATTATCCCGCCATCATCGTATCCGCGGTTGTTTTCGCGCTGGATGCCTGGCGCCGGCGGCGATTCAATGCGATGCTGATCCTCGTCTGGGCCGCGGGCGTGGCGATCCCCAATCTACTGGCGACCTCCAAACCCATGAGCGCGACTCTGATCGGCTGGCCCGCGGCGTGGCTTATGCTGGGTGATCTCATCGCCCGCGCCATCGCCGGCGATCTCCTTTGCCTGGGAACCTGGGCCGCGGCAATGCTCATGGCCATCATCCTGCTGAACGACAAATCTATTCCCTTCGGCGGCGAAAACTGGGGCAAAACCGATCTCCCGATATTTGCCATCATGCGCCAGCACCTGTGGATCCTCCGAGATGCCGTCGCCGCAATTGCCGTGGGACTAGCGCTGCGGCAAGCACGATTATCGGCCCGCGTTCGGGCGGTTCTGACCTGGACCGCCGCAATCGCCATGTCATTTCTCGCCATCGCGGCCGGGATCGGAAAATATCGCGCGGGGTACGCAGTCGTCGCCTTCAAAGTCACCTCCATCAACGCCGGCGAGCCGAATTTCGCGCCCTTGGGAGAATTCGCCGCCCGCCTCCCCGCAAACGCCGCGATCCTGGTGGACGAACATGAGCGCCTGGAAAATAAGCTGGTGGAATTCGCCACCGATCGCACCTGCTATCCCGCGACCAAAGACAATTGGCCGAAGTTGTCGCGCGATCTGGAGCGAGCGGGCGCGATCCCATACCTTCTAACCCCGGTCTCGCTGCCGCTGCCGGTGGTCTATGCCGATCTGAATGAAAACGAAAAACTTTACGCCTGCGCGTCCGCTGTGAAATAGGGAAGAATAATGTCCGACCCATTGATCGAATCCGTTCGCAAAGCGCTCGGCCGCTCGCAACCCCTCACCGCGGCGCCGATCCCGCCGAATATTGCCGATTCTGTCGCGCGTCTCGTCGCCAAAGACGGCAACCTGACCGATCTCTTCGCCAAGTCCGCATCCGAGGCCCAGTTTCAATTGCAGCGCACGCGGGCCGACAAGATCGCCTCCGATCTCTCGCAATTCCTGCGCGAGCGCCAGTGCAAAAGAGTCGGCATCCCCGCTTCGCCGCGCCTGGAGAAACTGAATATTCCCCAGACCATCACGGACGGCGGCGCGGAAATAGTCCGCTGGAGCGAATCCACGCTCGACGCCGCTTACGACCTCGACTGCGGCGTGACAGACGTCTACGCCGCCGTCGCCGAAACCGGCTCGCTCGTCATCCGCCCGGGTACCCATCACGGCCGCGCTCTGTCGCTGGTCCCGCCCATCCACGTTGCCATCGTCGAGCCCGCGGACATCGTGGCCGATCTGATCGACCTGCTGGAAAAAATCGAATCGTCCGACCGCGTCCCCAACATCACTCTGATCACCGGCCCCTCCAAAACCGCGGATATCGAAGGCGCGCTCGTCACCGGCGTCCACGGGCCGGGAGTGGTGAGGGTGTATTTGATTTCCCCAACCCTCTGACGGCGAAAATGCCGAATTTGCGACGAAGATGTCCTGGGATGTCCCACAATGTCCCGGAGGGGAGAGCGGAGTGCGGCCCACGAAGGTGGAGCAGTTGAGCGGGACATGGGCGCGTAACGACTGCACTGGATAGTTTTCACTATCCTAACTTATACCGAACTTACGACATTAATTTCAAGGGAAAAATTCTGCTTTGAATCGATGAAACAGCAGATGAACTGAGAAGCTCCGTGGTTGTACAACCGGCTTAGGAATGCCGGGGTTTTGTGAAGCTCCACCTAACCTTGAATTATAAGCTAGTGTCTATTAACATATCTTTCTACTCGCATGGAGTCTTCGCATGAACTTCATCGAATCCCGCGTCACAGCCCTCGAGAACCGCCTGGCCCGCATTGAATCGCTCCTCGGCCTGAATCCATTGCGTGCCATTGCGCCACCCCCGATCCCCGCCGCCCCGCGGCCGGTGCCGCTGCAGGCTCCGGTTACGCCACAGATCGTTCACCCCGTTCCACCCCCGATCCCCCGCAGCGCGCATCCCCACAAAATCGAACAAACCATCGGCCTCAAATGGACCGGCTGGGTCGGCGCCATTGTCCTCGTCATCGGCGCAGCCCTCGGTATTCAGTATGCCTACCAGCATCAGTGGTTCATCCTCATTTCCCCGATCCTCCGCCTCCTCGCCTTCTTCTCTGCCGGCCTCGCCCTCATCGTCGCCGGTGAAATTGTGTTCCGAAAAATAAATCCCATCGCCGCCGCCAGCCTCTTCGGCGCGGGCATCGCGATCCTCTTCATCGCCGGTTATGTGGGCTATGCCTTTTTCAACATCTACACCCCCAACGTTTCCATGATCCTGATGGCCTGCGCCGCCCTCATCGGCGCTGCCGTCGCCCTGCGCGGAAATCTTCTCTCGACTGCCGTCATCTCCCTGCTGGGCGCCAACCTCGCCCCTATCCTCCTGGCCACGCCCAACTCACCGCTGAATCCATTCCTCTGCTATCTCCTGGCGATGCAGCTCGTCGCCCTAGCGCTGGCCGGCGTCGGCGCCGGTGAAAAATGGTGGGTCCTCCGCGGCCTCTCCCTCGCACCGACGTTTCTCTGGGTCGCCGCACTTCTCCTCAGCCATCACCACCACGATCCCGCGCTGCTCATCTTCATGCTCTGCTCCGCCGGGCTTTATCACGCGGAATCGATCTTGACCCTCGCCCGCTGCGAATTTCACACCGTCGGGTCCGCCTTCGCCCTTTGGGTTACCGCCGCCCTCGCCGCCGGACTCCTCACGTTCTACGACCAGCAAACTCCCGGCTTCCGCGCCGATTGCCTTCTCCTTCTCGCCTTCTTCAGCCTGACGCTCGGCCTGCTCCTCCCCAAATTTAACCAGTCGCTGCGCAACCTCGCCGTCGCCCACCGCATCGCCGCCGCTGCGCTGATCGTTGTCGCTGTCCCCATCGGTTTCCATGGCCTGCGCGTCGAAATCGCCTGGCTCCTCCTCGCCTGCGCCTTCTCCCTCTTCTGGAAAATCGCCCGATCCGCCATTGCCCGCTATGCCGCACTGATCACCTGGTTCCTCGGCATCGGCCACCTCTGCCTCGCATTCACCGGCCAAATCCCCTCCGAACCCGCCGGCCTCGGCTCCATATGGTTCACCTTCGCCTCCACACCGATCTACTCCACCACCCTCATCGCCTGGATGTTCGCCGTGGCCGGCCAGGCCATCGCCGCCTTCCTCACCGCTCCCGCGCGTCCCGCCAGGGAAACCGACGAAATCCAATGGCTCCATGCCGCGCGCGTCCTCTCATTCCTCAGCGGCGCCCTATTCTCCATCGCCGCCTGCACCGGTCTGCCCCACCTCCAGGCCACCGTCGCCATCCTGATCTACGCCTGGCTCATCGCCGCTGAAGCCGCCGTCATCCCCTCGCATCTGAACCTCAACACCGAGTGCGCCGCCTCCCTGATTACCGCGGCCGTCAAATGGATCGCCTACGACGCCGTCACCGCGCGCCTCGCCGATGATTGGTCCCATTACACCCCATTACTCAACAACCTTATCGCCGTCGCCGCCGCGATCGTCGTTTCCCTGCTCCTCTTCCCGCGTCTGCGCAGAAAATCCGCCGACGACCTGGTCACCGACTTCCTGGATATCCTCGCCGCCGGCCTGATCACGCTGATTCCCCTGATTGCCTGCTCGCTGGAGATCGACCGCGCCTTTTCGCGTCCCACGCATTTCGCCGATGCGCGCCTCGCCGGGCAGGTCGCCCTTTCCATCTTCTGGGCTCTCTACGCCGTCGGCGCCCTCTCCCTCGGCTTTCTGCGCCGCATCGCCCCCTTGCGCTATTTCGCGCTCTTTCTGCTTGCCATTACGCTATCGAAAGTCGTCATCATCGACATGAGCCAAGTCGCCTACGGCTACCGCATCCTCTCCTTCCTCGGCCTCGGCATGCTCATGCTCATCACCAGCATCATGTACGGTAAAATCTCTCCCAAACTCCTCCACACTCCACCGCCCGCCATCCCTTGACCCATCGTAGGGCGGTTCGCGATCGACATCGACGAAAATCTCGGGCGTGAACGCGCCGCGTAAACGCGGCGGCTAAACGATAAACAAACGAGTCGTTTTTAGATATCATCTGCCGCCATGGAACGCGAGGAACTTTTCAAACTTCTCGACCAATTCAATATAGAAACCCCAAGCTGGGGATACGCCGATACCGGCACGCGATTCGGGAAATTCCACCAGGCGGGGGCCGCTTCCACCATCGACGAGAAAATCGCCGATGCGGGGATTGTTCATCGCTACACCGGCTGCTGTCCGTCCGTGGCCGTGCACGTGCTGTGGGATTTTTCCGTCGGTGTGGACGCGACCGCCACGGCGCAGGTGGCGGCCAAACATGGCGTGCGCATCGGCTCCATCAACCCGAATCTTTTCCAGGACCAGGTTTATAAATTCGGATCGGTCTGCAGCCCCGATGAATCGGCGCGCGAGCATGCCCATCGGCACATGATGGATTGCATCGCCATCGCACGGGCGGTGAAAAGCGATCTGCTCAGCCTCTGGTTTGCCGATGGGACCAATTATCCGGGGCAGGATGACATCATCGAGCGCAAACGCCGCATGCACGGCGCGCTGCGGCAATGGCACGATGCGATGCCCCCGGGTATGACGATGCTGGTGGAATACAAGCCGTTCGAGCCGGCGTTTTATCACACGGACATCGCGGACTGGGGGATGAGTTATGTCTTCGCGCGCGGCGCGGGGCCGAGTGCGCGGGTGCTGGTGGACACCGGCCATCATCTTCCCGGGCAGAATATTGAGCACATCGTCGCGTTTCTGATCGATGAGGAAATGCTGGGCGGATTTCATTTCAACGACCGCAAATACGCGGATGACGATCTGACTCTGGGCAGCATCGACCCTTACGCCGTGTTTCGAATTTTTCACGAAATTCGCAGTGCCGCCGAGTTGCGCGGGCGCGACGTCTCGGATATCGCCTACATGATCGACCAGAGCCATAACCTCAAGCCCAAGATCGAAGCGATGATTCAGACGGCCATCACCGCGCAGGAGCTGTACGCCAAGGCTTGCCTGGTCGACCGGAAAAAGCTGCGCGATGCTCAGATGCGGATGGACGTCGTCGATGCGGAGCAGTGTTTGCGCGACGCCTTTTATACGGATGTGCGGCCGATGCTTGCGGAATGGCGCAAGAAAAAAAATCTCGATTCCAATCCGATCCAGGCCTATCGCGCCAGCGGCTATGAAGCAAAAGTCTCTCGCGAGCGCGAATCGGCCAGGGCCGCGAGGGGCGGTGGGGCGTCCGGGTCGTATGCATGAAACAACTGCATGTCTCGAATCGTCGTAATAGGTTCAATCAATATGGATCTCGTTGTCCGCTGCCGCCGCGCCCCGGTGCCGGGCGAGACGATTCGCGGCGATGATCTGGCGACATTTCCCGGCGGCAAAGGCGCGAACCAGGCCGTGGCGGCCGCGCGCCTTGGGGCGCAAGTCCATATGATCGGCCGAGTAGGAAACGATCCCTTCGGCAGGGCGATGCGAACGAGCCTGACCACCAGCGGCGTGAACATCCGCTTCGTAAGAACCAGCGAATCGCATGCCACGGGAACGGCGACGATCCTGGTGCGGGACGGCGGCGAAAACTCCATCATCATTTCCCCGGGCGCCAACGCAGATGTCGCGCCGCGCGATATCGACGCGGCCATCGACGTCATTCGCAAGGCCGATTTCGTGCTGCTGCAACTGGAGATTCCCGTGGCGACAGTCCGGTACGCGATTCAGTTATGCCGGCGGCTTGGCGTGAGAACGATGCTCGATCCCGCTCCGGCCCCGGGGAAATTTCCGCGCGCCCTTTACCGGGTCGATTTGCTGACCCCCAACGAAACCGAGGCGATGACGATTCTGAAATTACCAGAACGCCTGGACGCCCAGAGCACGATGAATCGCCTGCTGGCTGCCGGCGCGAAGCAAGTTGCCCTGAAGCTCGGCAGCCGCGGATCGATGCTCGGAACTTCCGCAGAACTAATCTCCGCCCCTGGATTCAAAGTCAAAGTCGTCGACAGCACCGCTGCCGGCGATTGTTTCAACGCCGCGCTGGCGGTGGGTCTTGCGGAAGGGATGACCCAGAACGATGCCCTGCGGTTTGCGAACGCCGCCGGGGCGCTGGCGTGTACGAAATCAGGAGCGCAAACATCTCTTCCTAATCGCTCGGCAGTCAAGCAGTTCCTCAAGAAAGGCCGACGGATGGCCATCCGTCGGCTTTGGGGCGTCAATAATAAATCGTAAACTCCATCTCCTCCTGCCGCACCTGCCCCGTCTGCGGATCCTTCAGCGGTTCGAACCACCACGTATACGCCGCCCGCTGGCTCGCGAGGTCGATGCTGTCGCTGCCGCTGCTGCGCTTGATCTTGGCGTCGATGACGTTCCCGTTGGTATCGAGCGTGAGAAGCATGACGACATAAGTGTCGCCCATCGCGTAAAGATCGCCGAAGCCGGATGGTCCGATGTCCGGTTCCTTGCGGATGAGATTCTTCCGTCCCGTTTGCGGTTCCACACGCCCGGCGACAAATCGGCTGGCGACGTGCGTGACCGCGGACGATTCAAAGTTGCTGGTGGGAATCGGCCTACCCGCTCCCGGATCGGCCCCCGCGCGCCCACCCGCGCCGCCGGCGGGGGAGGAAGCCCCAGATGCCTGGTCGTTGGTCGGTTGATCGGCCGGCTGGTCGCTGGTGGGAGAATTCGCATCGGAAAGCTGCCCCGGCGAGGCTTGCTTCAGCGGCACCGGCGTCAGCGGCCCGCTGGCCAGCGGATTGATTTCCGCCTGCTTTCCCTGGGCGGAAGAAGCCGCGGGATTTTTGCCCGGCAGCGGAGCGGAAACTTTCGGAGCGAGATCGGCAACGCTCGATTCGCGCGAGCCGAACACCGTGGCGGCCGACTGCGTGCCCGAATTTCCCCGCGGCGAATTATCTCCATTGTCGCCGCGCAGCGTTTGGTCAAGCTGCGGCGTCGCCCGGCTGCCGCCAAATCCCACCGCATCGCGCTGCATCGCCGCCTGCTCCTGCCGTGCATCGGCAACCGCCGATTCCAGCGGCACGTCGCCGGTGGAACGGTTGATCGACGTGCCGTTGGTATCGTGATCGCCAAGCTGCTGCATCGTATCCGGCGGAATGGGCGTGGCCCGCGGCGTGACGGCCACCGGCGCCGATTGCAGCCACCACCCCAGATCGCGCCGCGCCGCCCGCACGCCAATGCTGATCAGCGCCAGATGCGCCCCCAGCGCCACCAGCAGGGCGAACAAAATCGTCGGATCTCGGCGGCTCATCGTCATGGTTGCGAATCGCTTTTCGCGAGATATTCCATGGCGTCCTGTACATTTTCCGCGACGTGAAACAGCTCGCGCGAGCTGGGTCTGATGAAGCAGTGCTCGATGCCATGCTCGAACATTTTCAGCAGCGGATTGTAATACCCCGCGACGTTCAGAAGGACGATCGGCTTGCAATGATAACCGAGTTGCCGCCCGACAATAATCTCGAAGAATTCCTCGAGCGTTCCGATCCCACCCGGCAGGGCGATGAACGCATCGCCGCGCGATTCGAGGATCTCCTTGCGATGCCGCATGTCGCGCGCGATGACCACTTCTTGGCAGTTCTCGTCGCGAACGCCCAGATCGACGAATTTCTGCGGAAGGATGCCGATGACCTGCCCCCCGGCGATGGCCGCGCCTTCGGCGAGCGCCCCCATCAGTCCTGAGCTGTCGCCGCCGTACACCACGCCCCAGCCGCGCTGCGCGATGGCGCGTCCGAGCGAACTGGCCGCCTCCCGATAGACGGCTGCGAGCCGGCTGCTGCTTGCACAATAAACCGTGACATTTTGAATCATTCCGGCATCCCGCCTTTGTGGAATAACGATATCATTTTGCGGTTCTGGACTCACGAAGACCCTTCCCATACTATCACCTAACGTCCGTTGGAGAAATCGGCAGGAAAATGTCGATAAGTGGATGGAAATCGCTCTCAGGCAAGGAGGACCGCCAGCGTGAAATCCCCAAACGACAATCCGGAACTTTTCAGCTCAAAATCGGCGGCAGTCATGGAATCGCCAAAGGAAACATCGTCAGATGCCAGGAAGCGCCCGGCAAAAGCCGCGCGGCGTGAGACGGCCGAGTCGATGGCCCTCAAGCAGAAGGACATCGCGGTCTCCGAATTCTTCGCAAAAAATCGGCATTTGCTGGGGTTCGACAATCCGCGCAAGGCATTGCTGACCACGGTGAAGGAGGCGGTGGATAACTCGCTCGATGCCTGCGAGGAAGCGGGGATTTTGCCCAACATCGCCGTGATTATCGAGGATTTACAGCCGGATCGACCCGCGACGGCCAAGCAGTCGCGATATCGAGTCACCGTCATCGACAACGGTCCTGGCATCGTTCGCAAGCAGGTGGAAAATGTCTTCGGCCGGTTGCTCTTCGGCAGCAAATTTCACCGCCTGAAAATGAGCCGCGGCCAGCAGGGAATCGGCATCAGCGCCGCGGGAATGTACGGGCTGATCACGACCGGCAAGCCGATGGTGATTCACACCCGCCCCAACGCCCGCAAGCCGGCGCATCACATCGAATTGGCGATGAACACGAAAACCAATCGCGCGGAAGTTACGGTCGATAAAGAGACCGATGAATTTCCGCCCAAAGGGTTCAGAAACCTGAATACTTTTGTGAACTCCGATGATTTCATCACCGGCACCAGCGTCAGCATCGAGCTGGAAGGCAGATATCAGAAGGGCCGCGGCAGCGTGGATGAATTTCTGGAGCTGTGCGCGATCGCCAATCCCCATGCGAAAATCGCCTTTGCTCCGCCGACGCGCACCAGCGCCGATGACCAGGAAGATTTGCCTTTGGCCCATCCCAAGAAGAGCGAACCCGAAGTTGCCAAGGCGGACGGCGCTGCGGAGATCGACCCGGCTCTGACGACGACGGAGAAGGACGGCGTCATTTTCTTCCCGCGCGCGACCGATCAACTCCCGCCGGAAACGCGGGAAATCCAGCCGCATCCCAAGGGGATCGAACTTGGAATTCTGATCCAGATGCTGAAGGATTACGAGGATGCCAACAAGGGGGGCGGCACGCTCTACAATTTCCTTCAGGAGAAGTTTTCCCGCGTCAGCTCCGGCAAGGCCAGCGAATTTTGCAAGGCGATCGGCGTCCACAGCCGCACGAAGGCGGGGGACCTCGAGCCGCAGCAGATCGAAAAACTCTTCCAGACATTTGCCGAGGCGAAATTGCCTCCGCCGCCGACGGATTGCCTCGCGCCCATCGGCGTTCGCCAGCTTTTAGCGGGAATGCTCAAGGGCGTGAAGGCGGAGTTTTACGCCGCCAGCACACGCGAGGCGGATGTCTACCGAGGCCGGCCGTTTCAGATCGAAACGGCAATTGCTTTCGGCGGAGAATTGCCCGTCGAGGACCAGGCGCGGGTGATCCGCTTCGCCAACCGCGTGCCCCTGCTGTTTCAGCAGAGCGCCTGCAGCAGCTTCAAGGCCGTGGCCGAGACAAGCTGGCGAAATTACAACCTGAGCCAGCCTCGCGGCAGCGTGCCGGTGGGACCGCTGGTGATCATGATCCACATGGCCAGCGTCTGGGTTCCCTTCACCAGCGAATCGAAGGAAGCGATCGCCGATTACGATGAGATTCGCAAGGAGATGAAGCTGGCGCTGATGGAATGCGGCCGAAAGCTCGGCACTTATCTGCGCAAGCGCCAGAAAATGCAGCGCCAGGCGGCGCGCCGCGATGTGTTTGAGCGATACATTGGCGAGATCAGTCAGTCGATTGAAGCGATTAACGGCGCCGACGCCAAGAAGCTGTACAACAAGCTGCTGCAAGAGGCCCGCAAGCGCACCGCGATCGCCGATGCGCAGCTCGATGAGGAAGGCAAGACGATCAAATCCGATGAAACGGAAGAATTGAAGAACGACGATGGTGTGGTGATGGTGGAAAGCCGTGTCGCGAACCTGCCCGGCGAGGAGAAAGTCGAAGAACCAAAGGATTCTCCCATCCCGAGAAAATCCAAAAAGAAATCCACCGACACCAACGGCGAACTCTTCTAGTTTAGCGGCCGCGTTTACGCGGCGCGTGTTCCAGATCCCGGAGCCCCCATGGCCAAAAAAAAATCAGCATCGAACGCCCGCCTGAGAGAACGCGACAAAATCACCCTGAAAAAAATCGTGGACCTCGCCGATGAAGTAAACACATCCGCATTCAAAGGCCGCGAAATCACCCTGGAAATTCCCACGCGCAGCAGGTCCAACACCATCTGGAACAAAAAGCGGGGAATCCTCCAGATGGGCGAGGCGGTCGTGGATCGCGAGCTGTTCAATCTCAACCAGGCCAAGCAGTTCATGCAGACGATGCTGCACGCGCGCACCATCAAGGAATTGATCGACGCGGGAAAGTCTTCCAGTTTGCGAGGCGTCTTCTACAAGGCGAAGCACACAGTTTCCGGGACGCGGGAAAACACCTTCGACACGCAGGATGAGTCGGACCCGATCCTGGAAGACCTGGAAGTGGCGCTGGGGTCGCTGCGCGAGGAGCTGCATATCTTCGCCGATAACCGCGGCGCGATGGTTGGAAATATCACGGTGGTGGACAACGGCGACGAAATCGACTGCCGGCGCATGGGCTCGGGGGGATATGCCATCCCGTCGATCGTCGAACCGGACGTGATTCAGTTCAAGAAATGCGATGCGGATTTCGTGCTGCACGTGGAAAAAGGAACGGTCTGGAACCGCTTCAACGAGGATCGGTTCTGGGAAACCAACAAATGCATTCTGACGCACGGCGGCGGTCAGCCGCCGCGCGGCGTGCGCCGGCTTTTGCAGCGATTCAGCCAGCAACTGAAATTGCCCATTATCTGTCTGCTCGATTGCGATCCGTGGGGGCATTACATCTTTTCGGTGATCAAGCAGGGATCGATTTCCCTGGCGTTCGAATCGAGCCGGCTCGCCATTCCCGAGGCCCGGTTCCTGGGCATCCGGGCCAAGGATTACGAGGCGTGCGAACTGCCCGAGACCGTGAAAATCGATCTCAACGACAACGACAAAAAGCGCGCCAGCGAGATCGCGGCCTATCCCTGGTTCAAGGACAACAAAGACTGGCAGAAGGAGATCGCCAAGATGGTCTCCAACGGCTTCAAGATGGAAGTGGAATCTTTGATCCAGAAGGACATCAGCTACGTCACTGAGGAATATGTCCCTCAGCGGCTGAAGAAAAAGGATTGGCTGGATTGAACGGCGGGGGGCGCGGTAGAATCAGGCTCGATGGGCATTTCATCCGCACACGCTTCGCTGGTGGATCAGCAGCACATCGTGCTTCACGATGTGTCATGGGATTTCTACGAGCATCTTCTGGCGGAAGTGGGGGATCGGCCCATTCGAGTTACCTATGACAGCGGGAGCTTGGAAATCATGGCCCCACTTGACGTTCACGAGTATTGGAAATCGCGCTTCGGGCAATTGATCGAATTAATGTGCCTTGAGCGCGACATCAAAATAATTCCCGGGGGCTCCACGACATTTAAGCTAAAAGATAAGGAAAAGGGACTTGAGCCGGACGAGTGCTATTACGTTCAAAATGCGGACGCCGTGCGGTTTAAGCACGGCCTCGATCTTACAATTGATCCGCCGCCCGATCTGGCTTTGGAAATTGACATCACATCTCGTTCCATTCGCAGGCAGCCCATTTATGCCGCTTTGGGGATTCCGGAATTATGGCGTTTCGATGGGAAGCGTCTGAGCGCGCTCAGGCTTGCACCGAGTGGTCAGTACTCCACCAGCGAGAAGAGCGATGTGTTCCCGTTTCTTTCGATAGCGGAATTGAATCGTTTTCTGATGCGATTTGAGAAGGAAGAGCACAACACCGTTGTCCGCGCTTTTCGGGATTGGGTCATCACGCTCAAATGACCTTTAATTCTCTGCGTTCGCATGATATCGATGCACATCCGCTTGAGCAAAACATTCACTTTCGAGGCCGCGCACGATCTGCCGTCGTTTCCGCAGGGGCATAAATGCCGCCGCCTGCATGGGCATTCGTTTCGTTTCGAGGTGATTGTGGAAGGCGACGTCGATCCGGCAAAGGGATATCTGATCGACTACGGCGACATTCAAAAGGCCGCCGAACCGACCGTTCGCGAATTGGATCATTACTATCTCAACGAAATCGAAGGGCTTTCCAATCCAACCAGCGAGATGCTGGCGGTCTGGATTTACGATCGCCTGAAGCGTGTTTTGCCGGAGCTGTCGGCCGTTATCGTGCGCGAAACCTGCACCAGCTCGTGCGAATATCGCGGTCCATCTGTCGGAAAATCGAGGTAAATCATGGCAAAGGCGTCATTTCCCGAACTCGATCCCGGCCACAAGCGCACGACGTGGGAAACCATCATCGTCACGACGCCCGTCATACTGACGGTGGTGGCGACCATCCTGGCCGGCCTCTCCTCGAGCGAGATGAGTTCCGCCCAGTATTTCAGATCGCTGGCGGCGCAGATGCAGGCGAAGGTCTCCGACCAGTGGGGTTATTTCCAGGCGAAAAAACTGCGCGCGGAGCAGTGCGAGAACACCATCGTCATACTCCGCGGTCTCTCGCCGTCGATGCCGATGAATGCCCGCGAGTTTCAAAATGCGATGACCCAGTTGAATGGTGGAAATTCATCCACGAAGCCGGCCGATACCGGCGACCTGAAAAGTTTCTTCAACGGCATTGTTCCCGAGGTTGCGGAGCAGCCTGTGGGCCCTCAGCCGGTGATCGACGCGATGAACGCCGTCTCTTCGACACCCTCCGAGTCCGACCTGGAGCAACAGGCGGGAAAGATCGATCAGACGCAGCTTGATGGGGCCGTGACGGTCGCCAATCAAAATTCCCAGGCCTTCGATGCCGCGGTGCAAGAGCAGACCTCGCAATATTCAAAAATGTCCGATGAATTGCGTTCGCGCATTCAATCTTCCCAAGTTGGGTCTTCCAATCAGCCCGATGCCCAGCGCGGCCTCAGCACCACCGTCGCCGTCGCGCAGCTCAAGTTTAACTCCAACCGTTACCAGCGCGACGCCCATTACAATCAGGTGCTGGCCGAATTGCTGGAGCTTCAGGTCCGAAAGCAGGGGTTCACATCCGACCGGCATCGGATTCGCAGCAGGGAATTCTTCTACGGCATGCTGGCGGCCCAGGCGGGGGTGACGATCGCGACGTTTTCCCTGGCCCTGCAGCGGAGAAATCTCCTCTGGGGCCTCGCCGCCAGCGCGGGTCTCGCCGCCGTCACCTTCGCGGCGTATGTGTACATGTTCGTTTAACCACCATCCGGAGGGCGCGCGATAAAGCGATTACCGGACGGGCGAAAATTCGTAACTACAGACAGCGATATATCTAGCCGATTCATCTGAAAGTACCTGTCGGAGATAAAATCGCTATGTCATCCTGGGTCGCGCCGTCGATTGCCGCCGAATTGTGGGGAATCAGTGTCGACCAGGTCTTGGCCGACATCGCGAGTGGATCAATTCCCTCCTATGTCGACGGCCAGTTTCTGTTCGTCGATGTGACCGGCAAAAATATTCTGCCAAGCACGCCGATGTCCCCCGCGCCGCGTAGCGTCGTGACGGACCAGGAAATCGCCGCCCTCACGTTTCAGCCCCGCGATTCAATGCCGACCGATTCCTTCGTCCCCCAGTTCACTAAAACCTCCGCGGATCAGATCCCGGCTGACGAGATTCTTTCCGAGGAACCGTTGTTGGACGAGGAAGATGTCGAAGGCCGCGACGTCGGCGCCTGGCGCACGGCGCGAAGCGAATCGTCACGGCGCCGTCGCCCGCCGCAGTCCGAAGCAGCCTGATCGCCAGACGCCATTACTGAATTTTGATCTTGTCCAGCCCGGGTGCCGGCGGCGGCAGGGGCATATCCAGCTTCTCCATCGCTCGCACAATCGTGTCGGAAAGAACCCAGTTGCGAAACCATTTGTGGTCCGCCGGAACGATGTGCCACGGCGCGTCATCGGTCGAGCATTTTTGCAGAGCATCCTCAAATGCCTCGGTGTACTGGCCCCATTGCTTGCGCGTGTCCAGATCGGACGGGCTGAATTTCCACAGCTTGGACTTGTCGTCCAGCCGGGCCTGCAGCCGCTTCTTCTGCTCCTTTTTGGAGATGTGCAGAAAGAATTTCAGCACGACGGTTTTTTCCGCGGCAAGCATCCGCTCAAAATCGTTGATCTGCTGATAACGGGCCGACCACACTTTTTTCGGCGCGATCTTCTTCACGCGCTCAACCAGCACGCTCTCATAATGTGACCGGTTGAATATCATCATCATCCCGCGCCGCGGGCAGGCAAGGTGATATCGCCACAGGTAATCGTGCGCCAGCTCCAGATGCGACGGTTCCTTGAAGCTGGTGACATCGCACCCCTGCGGATTGACCCCGCTGAACACATGCTCGATCGCCCCGTCCTTCCCGCCGGCATCCATCGCCTGCAGCACGATCAGAATCGCATGATTCCCTGAAGCATACAGCCGCTCCTGAAGCTCAATCAGACGCTTGATATGTTTCTTGGTCGGTTCCTTCGCCTCCTCCTTGGATTTGAACGGCCCGGTATCATTCGTGGACCACTTGGAGAGCTTGACTTTCTTTCCGGGTTGAGCGCGATAGTTGGATTCTGACATAAGCCATCAGTATCTGATAAATCATCAGGTTACGCATCAGATAAACGGCAGCTTGGTCACAACGCCCGTGCGGAACGCGCCTTCCGCGGGGATTTGCAGTTCCGTCCCTTCGGCTGCGAATGCCGATTTCACCAGCGCCAGGGCAATCGAAGCCCCCGAAAGAATCGGCGAAATCGTGCTGCTCGTGATGCCCCCGATTGCGTTTTGCCTGGAATCGTTAATGGGCACCCCGGCAATCGGCAGCGCGTCCTCGCGCATCCTGATCCCCACGATCTGCCGGGCGAGTTGCTGCCGGGCGTGCATGCGCGCCACGATCTCCTGCCCGAGATAACATCCCTTGGTGAAGCTGACGGCGCGATCGAGCTGCGAAGTTTCAGCGGGCAGCACCGAATCATCAAAGTCGATTCCAAACATCGGCCGGCCCGCTTCGATCCGCGCTGTATTGAACACCGCCCACCCCGCCGGCCGCACCGCCCGCTTTCCCGGCTGATCCACCGGAAACGCCGCGACCATCTGCATCCACAATTTCCCCGCATCGCGCATTGGAACAACCAAATAATATCCCGGCACACCACACGGATCATCCCGCCACACGAGGACATCGACTCCAGAGAGTCGCGCTTTCGTCGAAGCCAGCGGCTTCAAGTCAGGCAAATCTCCCATCACCTGCCGCAGCACCTCCGCCGCGCCCGGGCCGTGCAGTGAAAACTGATGCACCGTTTCCCCCAAACTCGTGAACTCAACTTTTTCCGAGAACACGTGCTTCTGCAAAATGCCCTGGATTGTCGCGATGTTCCTCGCATCCGATTCCAGCAATATCCGCTCCCCCAGCTCCAGCACATTCATATCCGCGACGATCCGCCCCTTGTTGTTGAGCAGAAAGCAATAAACGCCCGTGCCCGCGGCCAGCGGCGCCTTGCTGGTTTTATCCATCAACTGGTTGGTGAGAAACCGATTGAGAAAATCAATTCGGTCCGGCCCGCTCGCCTCCAGAATCCCGCGCTGCGGCAGGTCGATCAGGGCGCACCCCTTTCGAATCGCCGAATACTCCGCCTGCGGCTCGCCGAACGTGCTGACAATCTCAATCTCCCCATACGCCTGGAACTCGGCCTCGGCCTGTTCGTGGAGTGGTTTAAGCGGATTCATCACAAGCTCCGCGGTTATGTGGAAACAGGCGGATGCTGCCGCTCCAGCCACGAGACAATCGTCTTGCTCACGATGTCCGTCTCCAGGTTGAACGGCCACCCGATGTTTTTCTTTCCCAGCGTGGTGACGCCCAGCGTCGTCGGGATAAGAACCACTTCAAACATATTCCCCCGCACGGCCGCGATGGTGAGGCTCACGCCGTCGAGCGTCACCGACCCCTTGGGCACAATATATTTCGCCAGCGCGAAGGGCGCTTCGAGGGTCAATCGCCGTTCCTCCTCACCGCCGCCGATGTCCATGAGATTCGCCGTGCCATCGACGTGCCCCTGCACGAAATGCCCGTCGAAACGGTCGCCCACTTTCATCGCCCGCTCGATGTTCACCAGGTCGCCCACGCCCAGCGTTCCGAGGTTGGTTTTCTCTAACGTTTCCTTAACGACTTCAAAAATCACCTCGTAGGGCGAGACTTCCGCGATCGTCAGGCACACGCCGTTGATCGCAATGCTCTGCCCCGTTTTCAGCCCATCGAGATCGAGCAAAACGATCAGTTGCTTAAACCCCGGACCATCGGCGATGGAGGCGACAGCAGCGGTCTTTTCCACGATTCCTGTGAACATTTTTCAAAAAACTTCCTCTCAATCGTATGCTCCGACAAATTAAAAAAAAGGCCCTGCCCTGAAAGCGGTTTGGCGTTACAATGGGCAAGTGATGCGGCGAAACCTAACCGGAATGGTGACGGCAATCGCGGGGGCCAGCTCTGGGATCGGCAGGGCGCTGGCTATCAATCTTGCCCAGCAAGGCGGAAAACTGGTCCTCGGCGCGCGGCGGCTCGATCGCCTGCAGGCCCTCGCCCGCGAAATCGGCCGCGATCACTGCTGCCGCCGCATCGATGTTTCCCACCCTGAAGATTGCCGCGAATTGATCTCCGCCGCCGTGGAAAAATTCGGCCGGCTCGACACCATCGTCTGCAACGCCGGCTACGGATTCGCCCGCCCCCTCGAATGCATGAGCGGCGAAGATATTCGCCACATCTTCGACACCAATCTTTTCGGCACCATCGAGTGCTGCCGCGTCGCGATCTCCGTCATGAAAAAGCAGGAGCTTCGCGACGGCTTCCGCGGCCAGTTGATGATCGTTTCCAGCGCCTGCGCCCGCCGCGGATTGCCCTATTTCAGCATCTACGCCGCCACCAAGGCGGCGCAGCTCAGCCTCGCCGAGGGTCTCCGCATCGAACTCAAACCGCTGGACATCGCCGTCACCAGCGTCCACCCCCTCCTGTGCGAAACAGATTTCTTCAACACCGCAACCGATCTAAGCGGCATGAGCCCCGCCGCACTCGCCCAGGGCGGCAAGCAATCGCCCCAGGTCGTCGCAAACCGCATGGCTCGCGCCATCGAGCGTCCCTGCCGCGAACTCTGGCCAAAGCCGATGTCCCGCCTGTCGCTGAATCTCGCCGCGATGCTCCCCGCCATGACCGACAAGGTGATGTGCCGCATCCGCGATCAGATGCAGCGGGATCATGAGCACAGGAATAAAGGCATTCAATCTGAGCCGGTATCGTCGATTTCGGAAATGCCGCAAGAGGAAGCATCCAGCGCTTTGTGACATATTGGCTTTAGGGCATGCGAATTCCGGCAGAAGCAATAATTGCGGATGACAAGCTGACAATGTATCTATTAGCGCAACGTCAGTGGGACGACAAGAGCGGCTTTCTTAGACGTGCCGGGTTTACGCTTGACAACTGGAATGACCTGCGATTGGCAATCCGCGAGCTTTCCAATTCCGTGGAAGCCGTTGATGATGGAGGTAATGAATACGGCACGTTCTATCGCATCGATGGTTCGCTGATTGGTCCTGTTGAAACACTTGCGGTGACGCTGATCTGGATGCGCCGTTCAGTCGACCAGCGATTTTACTTTGTCACGCTTAAGCCGCGCAAGGAATAACAGTATGAATCTAAAGCTCTACGATCGAGTGGCTCTCAAGATCGCAGTCCCGGAGCATGCGCTTCGCGCTGGTGACGTTGCCACGCTGGTGGATTTCGTGAATCATCCGTCCGGCGGCCCGGTCGGATGCGTTCTGGAAATTTTCAACGCGCTGGGAGAATCCATTGCGGTCGTTACGGTTCCTGAAAGCGCTGTCGAGATGCTCCGTGCCGACGAAGTCCTGGCAGTAAGGCCGCTGGCCATTGCAGGATAAACCCGCGCACTTTCCGAAATCCCCGCCTGAACTTCACGTTTAGCCGCCGCGTTTACGCGGCGTGCTCTTCCTCCCTCACCACCTCGCGATACAACGTATCCCGCTCCACCGGCACCCGTCCCGCCTCGCGGATAATCCGCTTGATATCATCCACGTGCAGCTCCTGGTGCACCCCGTCCCCCTCGCGCTTGGTGATGTCGTACCACACCACCGTGCCGTCCAGATCATCGCAGCCCCAGCTCAGCGCGAGCTGCGACAGCCCAACCGTCTGCATGATCCAGAACGCCTTGATATGCGCGATGTTGTCGATCATGAGTCGCGCGATCGCCAGCGTTTTCAGATCCGTCAGCCCCGTCGGCCCCGGTAGAAAACCCAGCTCGCTGTTCTCCGGAATAAAGCTCAGCGGAATCACGCAGTTGAACGATGCGCCGCCCGCGCCCAGCGACTCATCCTGCAACTGCCGCAGCTTCAGCATATGCCCGATGCGCTGCTCCGGGCTCTCCACGTGCCCATAGAGCATCGTCGCGTTGGAATAAATCCCCAGCTCGTGCGCCGTGCGGTGCACTTCAAACCACCGGTCCTCGCGCACCTTTCCCTTGAAGACTTCATCATGCACCCGATCGTCAAAAATCTCCGCTCCGCCGCCGGGCAGACTCCCCAGCCCCGCGTCCCGCAGCGCCACCAGCGTCTCCCGCACGCTCCGCCGCGCGACGCGGCCCAGATGGATGATCTCAATCGCCGTGAACGCCTTGATGTGCAGTTGCGGATATCGCTGGCGAATGCCGGAAAGAATATCCAGGTAATAATCAAACTTCAGCCACGGATGCAGCCCGCCGACAATGTGCACTTCAGTAGCCCCTGCTTCCGCAGCCCGCCCCGCGGTGGCGATCACCTGCTCCACCGGCATTTCATAAGCCCCATCCTCCCCGCGCTTGCGGTAGAAGGAGCAGAACTTGCAGGAAAGGGCGCAGACATTCGTGTAATTGATGTGGCGGTTGCGGTTGTAATAGGTCTTGTCGCCGTGAAGTTTTTCGCGAACGAAATTCGCGAGGCGGCCTATGCCATGAATGTCACGGCTGGCGTAAAGGACCGCGCCGTCGGCGGCATCCAGACGGTCGCCTGTGCGGAGTTTGTCCACGATTGGCAGCAGGGCGGGATCGTCAACGTGCAGGTTTTGCGTCATCCGGAGGAAGTATAAGACCCCGCCTGTCCGGCGACCAGCGGCCGCTCTTTCCCACTCTCCCTACGCCGGGGGTAGACCTATAAAGATGCTGTACGGCCCTATTTCCTATGTTACAACCCCAGTATGGCTGCAAATTCTAAGCAGTTCAATCAAGTCGAAGGGCAATGGGAAGACCTGATCAGGCACTCCGACCAGTTTGCTGGCCAGCGGGTTCGGGTGACCGTGCTTTCCGATGAAAAAGCTGCCCACTCTTCCATGCTGGCGGAAATCCGCCGCTGGCTGGCCGAAGGCGATGCCTTGGAGATCGCGCCACTCGGCAAGGGTGGGTCGAGCGCGTTTGGAGACGGCTTGGTCGAAAAATTCCGTAAGCAGGGATTGGTGCTTTAATGCTCGTTGACGCGGGGCCGCTCGTGTCACTCTGTGACCGCAACCAACCGACGCATGCCCGCTGCCAGGCGGTGCTGGAAGCGGCAACGGTGCCCATCACTTCAACTTGGGCGTGTTTTCGCCGAAGCGATGTACCTCGTCGGACGCATCGGCGGACACCCGCTGCAAGATCACCTCTGGGCATTGCTGAGCCGGGGGATTATTCGATTGCATGAGCACAGCGCCAACGAGCCAAGACAAATGGCGACACTGATGGATCGCTATCAGAATGTCCCGATGGATTTGGCTGACGCCTCGCTCGTGGCCGTTGCCGAAGTGTTGGGTGATCGCACGATATTCACGCTGGACAGCGACTTCCGCGTATACCGTCTCTCGGACGGCGGGACGTTAGATATCGTTCCAGAATAGCCGTGAGGGTTCTGCGCTCTTGTGCATTCCTAAGAGGCGGGATGCTCGGTCCTTGATTTGGCAAAATGAGGCGGTTTGAGGCGCTATAAGGCGCTTTTTGATGAATCTCGGGCTGATATCTAAGGTTTAATAAACATCAAATGGCTTGCGTCACTTTCAGTTTTTCCCCATATGCTTGACTTGGGAGCAAAGCGATTAAGGGAAATTCCCTGGTTCTAAATCTGGCTGGACCCTGAAATACAAACATGTGTCCCCTTCGGATGTCGTATACAACATTTTTTCGGATGTTATTTGCAAGGGGGTTTTACCGCTGTCAGGCGCATCGGGAAGAGATAACAGGCCATCTTCCACCTTATACACTCCGCGAGAAATCCGTTTCGCATCGGTGTTAAATGCTCCGGGGGAAGTTATTTCTTCTTTCGGCACGGGCCAACTCGCGCATTTTCCGTCAGCATAAAATCGCATAAAAAATGGGTAGCTGTTCATTTGATGCACCGTCCCGGATGCGTCTGTGACGGAGATAAATTGCCAAGTTCCGACGAGGTCAGCCTGTGAGGGCAACGTGCTGGGAGGACGTTCTGCTTTAGGTGCTGGCGAGCGACTTGCGCAGCCCGACATAAATCCCATTGCCGCCAAAACGATGACGGTGCCAGCGAGCGATTTCATATTGGATATAGAATGGGTGGAAAAGCGGACGTTCATAATATTCACGAAACGAATAAGAAAGCGAATTGGATAGAAATGGTATCACTCATTGCACGACTTAAAAGTGCCATCCTCTGTTGGATAGGACCAATCTCCTGCCTGGAATCGTCCAGCCCACCATTTCACGACTATGAGGACTATTCCGTAAAAGATGGAGATATTTGTTACGCGCTCCGCGCTACCAACCCCGCCATAATGATAGCCCGCTGTGGTCCAGCCCATAAGGTAAAAGACCGTAGGAACGTAAACCTGCCGCACGAGCTTTTTGAGGTCAAATAAAGACGACGGCAGAAAATATCGGTAACTCCGCTTCAAAGCCAAAACGAGATTCATTGTTACACCCTCATCTTTCCCTTCGTGGCTTCGCGGTAAACCCGCATTTCCCTACCGCAGCAGATCAATAATTCCCAGCGTCGCCAGCAGGATGCTGATGATGCCGTTAATCGTGAAGAAGGAGACGTTCACTTTCGACAGGTCGCTGGGTTTCACCAGGCTTTGCTCGATGATCAGCAGTGCGATGGCGATCACAGCGCCGGTGTAATAGAAAATCGTGAATTGGGGAACCAGCCGGCCGAGGACGATCAGCATCATTGCGGCGAGAAGGTGTGTCGTCCGGCTGATCCAGAGCGCTTTGGCGATTCCGAATTTCGCGGGGATGGAGAAGACGCCGCAGGCGATGTCGCTGGCGTAATCCTGGCAGGCGTAAATGATGTCGAAGCCGGCCGTCCAGGCGGCGACGATTACGAACATCACTACGGGCGGCCAGGCGAGGCTGCCGGTGATGGCGATCCAGGCGCACACGGGAGCAAGGGCCAGGGCGATGCCGAGATAATAATGGCACAATTGCGTGAATCGCTTCATAAGCGGATATCCGCCGAGATAAATCAGCACCGGAATCGAGAGCAATATCGGCCAGGGATTTTTGTAAAGCCACTGGAAGCCGGCGCAGGCGGCGATGAATCCGCACGAGCACAAAACAAGGATCGCCGCGAAGAATCGGCGTGAAAGCAGGCCGGCGGGAATCGCTCGTTTGGCGGTGCGGGGATTTTGTGCGTCCAGATTCGCGTCAAGCAGCCGGTTGGCCGCCATCGCGACGGTGCGGGCGGTGATCATGCAGATGAAGATGAGCGAGATTTTCCCCGCGGTGAAAGAGCCGGGAAAAGTTTTTCCCGCCAGGACGGCGGAGAGGATCGCCCACGGCATCGCGAAGACCGTGTGCTGAATCTTGATGTCGCCGGCGAAGAGACGGAGTTTGGCTGGGAGGGGGTTTTCGAGCAGAGTTCCGGTTGAAGAATTTATTTGCATAATCAAAGATGTGGGCGGGACGCCCACGCTACATCTTGCTCTTGGGATTCCAGCGCGTTTCCAGCGCGTGCGGCACGCCGAGCAGGTCCATCACCTTGCCGGCCACGAAATCGACGATATCGCCGACGCTGCTGGGATTCAGATAAAAACCCGGGTTGGCCGGGGCCAGGATGACGCCGGCGTCGCTGAGGATTTTGTAATTGTTGATATCAATCGGCGACAGCGGCATCTCGCGGTGAACCAGGATCAGCCGTCGGCGCTCCTTGAGCGTCACCGCCGCGGCGCGCGAAATCAGATTATCGCCCAGCCCGCACGCCACCTCGGCCAGGGTGTTGCTGCTGCAGGGAACGATCACCATTCCCTGGTGCAGAAAACTTCCCGAGGCAAGCAGGCTGCCGACATCGTTGTAATTGTAAAGCGTGATGGAATGCTCCGCCGTACCGGCGAGCGCGGCCAGGTCGACCGTCTCCATTCCCATCTCATCATGCAAAAGCCGGCGGCCCAGGGGCGAGACGACGAGATGAACATTCACGCCCGCGGCCACAAGTCCCTGAATCACCCGCTGCGCATAAAGCGCGCCGCTGGCCCCGGTGATGGCGGTGACGATGTCCAAGGATGCTAATGATATGCCGGAATGGGGTGGGCGGAAAGAAATTCTCGTTTCTTACTGAGGCTTCACTGCCAGATAACACACGCAAATCCCCATCGTCACCGGATGTTGCGTGATACTTGAAAACCCGGCGCGGGCGAGCATCTCGACCATCGTTTGACGATTGATGAATGTGCGCACGCTCTGCGGCAGATATTTGTAGGCCCCGGTTTTGTCGCCGCTGATGATCGTCGCGGTGCGGGGGAGGATTTGCTTGAAATAGAAATTGTAGAGGCTGCGAAAAATCGGATTCGTGGGGATCGAAAACTCCAGAATGATCGCCCGCCCGCCGGGGCGGAGGATGCGAAAGAATTCTTTGACGGCCGCGAAGGGATCGACCACGTTGCGGATGCCGAAGGCGATGGAGGCGACGTCGCAGCACCCGTCAGGCAGCGGAAGATTCTGGGCATCGCCGCCGATGAAACGGACGAGGGATGCGTGGAGATTTTTCTCCGCAGCCGTGCGGGTCCACTTGGCGACGGCGATGGGAAGCATTTCGTGCGTGAAGTCGATGCCGACGACTTGCGCGGGCTTAAGATCGGCGGAGGCCGATGATTTCCGCAAGCCGTCGAGAAATGCGAGCGACAAATCGCCGGTTCCGCAGGCGACATCGACGATCTGGTCGGTGGGGCGGAGGTTGGCGAGTCGCACGGCGGTTCTGCGCCACGACTGGTCCATCCAGAAGCTGTGCAGTCGATTGTTCAGGTCATAACTGGGCGCGATGGCCGCAAACATGCGCTGCACGCGCCGGCGCTTATCCGACACCTCGTGCGGGTTGACGAGCAGCGATTCGTTCCAGGCGGTGGTTTCGCGATCGGATTGCAAGTGGGAGATTTTCACGGATGCGAATCACTGAGGCAAGGATAACAGACTGAAACGCAGAGAGCGCAGAGACATGCAAATACAAGTAAAAATGGCATTGGTTTACCAGGCATTTCCCTCCGCGTTCTCTGCGCTCTCAGCGGTTCATAGCTTCTTTTTACCCGAAAACTCCCCAAATTAAATTCAATTTGACTTTCGCAACCGCCGATCATAAATATATGACTGACCCGTCAGTTATTTAATTATAGAGATTTTGCGGATGACGACCTTGGTCAAGAAAAGAAATCCCGGGCGGCCGCCGGATGAGGCCCTTCAGGGACGCCGGCGGCAGGAGATTCTGGACGTCGCGGCGGCGATGTTCGCCCGTCACGGCTTTACCGCGACCGATGTGCAGTGGATTGCCGACCGGCTTAAGATCAGCAAGGGGACCGTCTACCGCTATTTTCCGAGCAAGGAGAACCTGTTTTTATCGGCCGTCGAGCGGGGAATCGTTCGGCTGCATGAGCATGTCGATAAAGCCCGCGGCCGCGAGACCGACCGGATCGAGGAAATTCGCGCGGCGGTCAAGGCGTATCTGCAATTCTTCAAATCCAATCCCGAGCTGGTGGAACTGTTCGTGCAGGAGCGGGCCGAGTTCCGTCAGCGGCGAAGGCCGATTTATTTCCAGCACCGGGATGTCCGGCGGGGGCCGTGGCGGGAATATTTCGCGAACCTCATGGACGAGGGGCGCATGCGGCGAATGCCCGTGGACCGAATCATGGACGTGCTGGGCGATGTTCTCTACGGCACGATGCTGACGAACCATTTCACGGGACGGAGCAGGCCGTACGAGGCCCAGGCTCAGGATGTGCTCGACGTTTTTTTTAACGGCGTTCTGACGGAGCGCGGCCGAAATGGCGGGGATAGCCCTCAACCCACCGGGGGAAAATCATGACCACCGATGAAGCTGGCGTTGAAACCATCAAACCATTGTCGGAGCACGACACAGGCGAAACCTATGTAACTCCCAGCGCGCCACCGGCCGTGATGCCTCCGCATCCACCGCCGCGCACTCGGCGCTGGAAGCGCTGGCTTGCCGCATCCGCGGCGGCCGTCGTGGTGATTCTGGCACTGGTGATCGGCGTGCCTAAAGCGATCTACGCGTGGAATCACGCATCGACCGATGATGCGATCGTGAACGGGCACGTGACGTACATCAGCTCGCGCGTGTCGGGGCTGGCGCAGGAAGTTCTGGTGGATGACAACCAGTTCGTGGAAGCGGGCACGCCGATGATTCGCATCGACCGGGTGCCGTATCAGCTTGCGGTCGATCAGCGGGCGGCGGAACTGGCGCGGGCGAAGCTGGCGGTGGCGCAGGAGATCGCCGCGCTGAATTTGGCAGAAGCGCAGCTTGCCAGCGTGCGGGCGCAGGTGCGGTCGAAGATCGCCGATTTGCGCGGGTCGTGGTATCTCGTCGCAAGCGTGCTGGATTTCGTGAAGTATGAAGAAGCCGCGCTTCAGGCGAACGTCGCCAAGCTGCGGCAGGACGAGGCCAGCCTGCAATTGGCGCAGAAGGAATACGACCGCGTGATGAAGCTGGGCGCGCAGAGCGTCAGCGAGGAAGACATCGATCAGCGCCGCTCGGCCCTGGAGGTGGCAAAGGCGCAGGTAAATTCATCGCAGGCAAACGTCGAGCAGACGCGGGCGCTGCTGGGATTGCCGGCGGATTTGAACAATCCCGGCGCGGTGCCCGCGAACGTTGGGCAGACGTTCAACGGCACGCAGTACGCGCTGTCGACATTTCTCGGCTCGTTTGCGCAGCTTGGTTTGAACATCGATCTGCTCACGCTGCCCAGCCTGGCGGAAATGAAACAGCGGTTCACGGAACTGGATGTGCAGTACGTGATCGAAAACTCACCGAGCGTGAAGGCGGCCAAGGCGCAGGTAGCGGCGGCGCAGGCGGCGCTGGGGGGCGATCAGTTTGATGCGGCCCATCCCGATCTTCAGCCGGAAATCGTGCAGGCGGAAAAAGCGCTGGACCAGGCACAGCTTCAGCTTGGATATACGCAAATCGTCGCGCCGCTGGCGGGATATGTGAACCGGCGAAGCGTGAATCCCGGGACGCTGGTGACCATCGGCCAGCCGCTGCTGACGATCCGGCCGCTCAGCGATGTGTGGATCGACGCCAACTTCAAGGAAACGCAGCTCGCGGATTTGCGGATCGGTCAGAAGGTGGACATTTTCGTCGATGCGTATCCCGACAAGACATTTCACGGCCGGGTCGCGGGATTCAGCCCCGGCACGGGCGCGGTGACTTCTCTGTTGCCGCCGGAGAACGCCACTGGAAATTTCGTGAAGGTGGTGCAGCGATTGCCCCTGCGGATCGAGCTGACCGAGCCGAATCCCGAGGATACGCCGCTGTTCGCCGGCCTGTCGGTTGATCCCGAGGTGGATATCCGCTCGCAGCCGCAGGGCACGGACGCGGGGCGGAGATTGCTGACGGCCGCGCCCGCCCTTGCCGGAGCGCAGGCGCCATGAGCGTGCTGGCGGTTGGCATTCCGCTGAACCCCGATCGCTCGGAACGGATATTCAATCCGTGGGTGATCGCGCTGACGGTGACGCTCTCCACGTTCATGGAGGTGCTCGACACGAGCATCGCCAACCTTTCGCTGCCGCACATCGCCGGGTCGATGGCCGCTTCTTCGGATGAGGCGACCTGGGTGCTGACGAGCTATCTCGTCGCCAACGCGGTGGTCCTCCCGCTGTCGGGATGGTTGACCGGGCTGATGGGCCGCAAGCGATTCAACATGACCTGCGTGGCGATCTTCACGCTCAGTTCCGTGCTGTGCGGCATGGCGACGAGCCTGCAAATGCTGATATTTTTCCGAATCCTACAAGGCATCGGCGGCGGGGGGCTGCAGCCATCGGTGCAGGCGATCCTGCTCGATACGTTTCCCGCCGCCAAGCGCGGGATGGCGATGGCCGTTTATGCGATCGCCGTGCTGGTGGCGCCGGTGCTGGGTCCGACCCTTGGCGGATACATCACGGACAGTTATTCCTGGCGCTGGATTTTCTACATCAACCTGCCCGTGGGAATTATCTCGCTGATTCTGACCGAGATCGTGCTGCAGGATCCGCCGTATATGATCGCGCAGCGCGCGGCGCGGAAGCTGAAATCCATTCCGGTCGATTACATCGGGCTGGGATTGATCGCGCTGGGGCTGGCGTCGCTGGAAGTGGTGCTGGACAAAGGGGAGGAACTCGACTGGTTCGGATCGCATCTGATCTTGTTTCTGTCGCTCACCGCGGGAGCGGCGCTGATTTCGGCGATCATCTGGGAACTGCTTCATCCGCATCCGATCGTGAATATCCGCCTGTTCGCCGAGCGAAATTTCGGCCTGAGCTGCGCGATCTGCTTCTGCGTCTACGCAACGCTCTACGCGACGACGGTGCTGCTGCCGCTGATGCTCCAGACATTGATGGGATACTCCGCGACGCAGGCCGGGCTGGTGCTGTCGCCGGCGGGATTGGTGACGATGCTGGAGATGCCGATCATTGGAATTATGCTGTCGCGCGGGTTCGATGCCCGGCGGATGATCGTGACGGGTTTGACGATCGTGGCGATCTCGGCGATGTGGATGTCGAAACTGAATCTCCAGGTTTCAGAATCGCAGGTGATCTGGCCGCGCATCGTGCAGGTGATGGGGGCAGGGATGATGTTCGTGCCGCTCAACGCCGTGGCATATCGTTTCATTCCCAAGACCGAATCGAACAATGCATCGGGGCTCTTTTCGCTGGTGCGCAACGAGGGCTCGACGATCGGCGTGGCGATGGTGACGACATTGATGTCCTGGCACACGCAGACCCACCAGGCGCAATTGATCTCGCACATCAACCTGCTGAATCCCCTGGCGACCGGCATGCTGCAGCAGGCCAGCGGCCTCTTTGGCCCAACCGATCCCACGGGCGGTCGTGGGGCATTGGCGCTGATCTACGGGCTGATCCAGCAGCAGTCGGCGATCCTCTCCTACCTGGATATCTTCCGCACCTTCGCGGTGGCGACGCTGCTGGTGATCCCGCTGGTGATGTTCATGAAGCGCGGCGCGGTGACGAAGGAAGCGATGGCGGCGCACTGAAGAAGAAAATTCAGATCTCACCGCAAAGGCGCGAAGAAATTCACGGTGAAGACTTTCGTTAGATATCGCGACCTGGACTTCATGCCGTATTAATCCCTCTTTGCCTTAACTATATATGGTAGGGTCCACGCGATTATCTTGGCGAATCTCGATATTCCCACAAGTTGGAAAATATAAATCAACAAACGAATGAGAAAGCAAAGGACAACGATGCAGCGTCCAATTGAACTATGATATTTCTCCAATTGAACTATTAGGTCGGCTTTCTGTTCCTCAATAACTGGGTTGTAAACCTGTTCGCGAAATTTCGGAGAAAAAATTAATCCGAATATTTCCAAGCATTTTGATAAGAAGCCGAGGTATCCCATAAGGGTTACACTATTCAACTTCCTTTGAGAGAATGTTTCTAAAATGTCGCGGGCTTGCTTGATAAGGGTGCACAACAAAATGACTGAGATGATCACATTCCAGATTCTCGCACTCATCGATGGGGCGTGTCGAATGCCGTATAAAGCGCTAATTGCCGCAACCGCGAAAAAGAGAAACCAAAGGGCTTGGTTAGATATTTGAAGATTCCTGTAAACGCCGTCCCGAGACGCTGTAATTGGATCGCCTCGTAGATGCTCCGCGAGTGCTCCAGCTAATACGAGTTTGCCAGCGAATCCGAGGAAACCCGATGCTGTAAGAAAAATGCAAAATCCACACCACACTACCCGATACGGCGAGGCCGAATGTATTAAATAGATGGGCCAAAATACAGTCCACAATATTGCGGTTATCGATAGGATAAAGTTAGCGCGTGACCCGTAAGCCTTTTCAAGGAGGAACAGCCATGCTTTTGTTCGACCGATCGCGCTACCCATTTGACACCTGTCCTCCCTGGGATCGCGCGATTTCGACACCAACATAGAAATCTCTCACATCTGCAAGTTCCCTAATCCCTTTTCCCGTAAGTTTGTAATGACGCTCGGTGACGTTTTGGTCGCAAACATTGACTCGTACGCTCTCAGCTCGAATCAGTTCCCCGTCCTCAAGCCTAGACATCATCTGGTAGAATGCTGGAAGCGATTTGCAGTGTCCACGCTCGCCTAGCTTTACCCGAATATATTTTCCGGATCGCTTTCTTCCTCCAATGATCTCAAGCACTAGCCACTGGAGGAGCGTAATTTTTGGAAGCGACATTCAAATTCTCCGGCTTTTTAACCAATGTAATGTCACATTATATAGCGCGAGATTATTGCGTCAAGAGCTTTTGAAAAAATATGCACGATGCTTGTGAAGCCATTGGGAGAGTAACGACGTTGAATAACAAATGCCGGTCGAAATTGGTTTATGACATCAGTGGTGATCTGCCTGTGGCACTCTTCGCGTCTCGGTGAACATCTTTTCTTTCTGCGACAAGCTGCCAATTGACCCGTCGGCTGAAAAACCCTACCTTCGCGGCGTCTCCTTCAAATCCAAAGCGAGGCAGGGCTGAAGAATTTATGAACACAATATATCTCATCGCCAGCGGTGATCTCCGGGAATCGGCCAATCGGAAATGCGAAGCCGAGCAGTTGAAGATGGAAGCGAGCCTGATCGCCGCGGTGGAATCGCTCGGCGGAAGCGTGCATCGCGCCCATGGGTTTCGGTCCGAGGTGGGGCACAGTTTCATTGATTCGCAGAAATATGGGATGGAGGTGTTCCAGCACATTCCGCCCAAGGCACCGCTGATCGTGGCCGAGGCGGTGTGGCAATATTCGCATCACGTGCTGCACGGGCTTTATTTCCATAAGGGGCCGATTCTCACGGTTGCCAACTGGAGCGGCACCTGGCCGGGGCTCGTCGGCATGTTGAATCTGAACGGCTCGATGGCCAAGGCGGGGATCAAATTTTCAACCCTGTGGAGCGAAGATTTCCAGAGCGATCCCGCATTTTTGAAGAACCTGAAAAAGTGGATGAAAAAAGGAAAGGTCTCGTACGACACGAGCCATGTGAAAGCGCTCAAATCCGCGAAAATTCCCGGGGCGATGAAAAAGCTGGGCACGCAGTTCGCCAAGCGGTTCCGCGAAAACAAGGCGATCATGGGCGTCTTCGACGAGGGGTGCATGGGGATGTTCAACGCGATCATTCCCGATGCGCTGCTGAATTCAACCGGGGTTTTCAAGGAACGGCTCAGCCAAAGCGCGCTGTACTACGCGATGACACAGGTGAGCGACGCCGATACGTGGAGTGTTTTTAACTGGTTTAAGTCGCGCGGCGTGAATTTTCATTTGGGATGGAATGAGGAAAACGATTTGACCGAGAACCAGGTCCTGCAGCAATGCCGGATGTATGTCGCGGCCCTGCGAATTGCCGATGAATTTGGCTGCCATACGATCGGGATTCAGTATCAACAGGGTCTGAAGGATTTGTCGCCGGCCAGCGATCTCGTCGAGGGGACGCTGAACAACGTGGATCGTCCGCCGGTTCGCAGCGCCGATGGCTTGCGCGAACTCTTCGCCGGCGAAGCGCTGCCGCATTTCAACGAGGTCGATGAATGCGCCGGCCTCGACGGGCTGATCACGTACAAGCTCTGGCGAGAACTCGGATTTGACCCGGAAAATACGCTGCACGATCTTCGCTGGGGTCGGCATTACAGCGGGCCGGCGATCAACGCCGATGGCCAGGACGATGAACTCGACGATTATGTATGGGTGTTTGAGATCAGCGGCGGCGCGCCGCCGAAGCATTTCGTCGGCGAATGGGGCGGCGTGCAGAGCTATCGCCAGCCGGGAATGTATTTCCGTCTCGGCGGCGGCACATGCTCGGGAATCAGCAAACCCGGACACATTGTCTGGAGCCGGGTCTTCGTAAAAAATGATCGGCTGAAAATGGACATCGGTTTGGCCGAAGCAGTGGGTTTGCATGAAACCGAGACCCAGGACCGGCTGAATCAGACGACGCCGGTCTGGCCGATCATGCACGCGGTGCTGAAGGGCGTCAGCCGCGATCAGATGATGGCCCGGCACATGGCGAATCACATCCAGGTGGCTTATGCGCCCAGCGCGCGGGATGCGAAAAAAGCTTTGTTCGCCAAGGCTGCGGCGATGGCAGAGTTGGGGCTGGACGTTTCCATTTGCGGGAAGGTTTAAGTCAACCAGTCTTTCTCCATTACGCATCAAGCGTTAGAATGTGTTCGTGATTTCCCGCAAGGATATCAAGGCCTTCGTTAATCAAATCGCGCGGCGCTTCCGGCCCTCGCAAGTGATACTTTTCGGCTCTCACGCCCATGGACATCCCACATCGGATTCGGACGTGGACCTGATGGTTGTCATACCGCACCGCGGCCCCAGCGCGAAAGTTGCCAGCCGAATTCGGCTCGCCTGCCCGCGCAATTTTCCATTGGATATGATCGTTCGCTCGCCGGCGGAAGTTCGCCGTGGCGTCAAGTCGGGCGATCCCTTCCTCACCGAAGTAACCTCCAAGGGAATCATCCTCCATGAAGCCCGCCACGCGCGAATGGGTCGATAAGGCTGAGGCGGATTACGCCGCCGCATTGCTGATGCGGAAATCCCGGAAAAAGCACAGCCGGGATATCGTCTGCTTTCATTTGCAGCAATGTGTCGAAAAATACTTGAAGGGGCGGTTGGAAGAGGCCGGCATCGCCTATCCGAAAATCCATGACCTCGAGCGATTGCTCGATCTGGCGTTAAGCGTCGAACCTCTGTGGGTTTCGCTTCGGCCTGCCATGGTTGCCATAACAGACTATGCGGTTGAGGTTCGTTATCCGGGGAAAACAGCAAGCCCGGTTGAAGCCCGAGCGCTGGTGGCGACTACGAAACGAATCAGAAAGTTGATCCGCCATTCGATGGGACTGAACTGATCAGTGGCCCTACGCGCCCAGCGCGCGACGCGAAAAAAGCTTTATTCGCCCAGGCGGCGGCGATGCGGAGTTGGGGCTGGATTTTTCGATTTGCGGGAGATTTTGAGAAATACTTCGCGATATGGGTCGTTTTTGAACAAACAGAGAAAGGTCATGGCCAAGCGGATTTCCTGGATCATCGCAGTGCTGGCGTCGGGGGCCGCGCTGGCAGCGGTTTCGTGCACCTCGGCGAAGAATTCCAGCGCGGTGAAGCCGGTCGCCGCGGCGCCGGCGCCTGATCCGGGGCCGGACCATTCCATTCCGATCCACCATTTCATCTACATCATCCAGGAGAATATCACTTACGACCATTATTTTGGCACCTATCCAGGCGGCGATGGGATTCCGCCGAATGTGAGGCTGGCCTATCTGCCCGGCGGACCGCCGGAGGTGAGCCCGTTTCATCTGCATGATACGGCGCTGCCGCATGATTTGAACCATAGCTGGCAGGCGGCGCACATGGCGTTTGATGGGGGGAAAATGGACGGCTTCCTCTGGGCGGAATGGCCGGCTGCGCTGCGGTTTTACTGGAAGGGCCAATTGCCCGGGGTCGATCCCGAGGACATCGGTCCCCAGGATGAAACCCCCGAACTGGTGGCGCAGGACCTGGCCAACGCCAACAAAGCCACCAAACGCGGTCGCCGGCCGGCCGTCGAAGGGGAAGCGGAAGCCACGGCCGGGGGCAACATGCCCGAAGGAGGCATGGGCCAGGGCGGGGTTGGCGTGCCTCCGCGGTTGCCGGCGCCGTATTGGGTGCAGAACACAATGTCGTATTACGATTACCACGAAATTCCCAATTACTGGGAATATGCCCGGCGGTTCACGCTATGCGATCATTTCTTCTCATCGCTGGCCGGTCCCAGCGAGCCGAATCATCTCTACACGGTCGCCGCCCAATCCGGCGGTCTGGTGAATAATCCCGGCCGCGGCATCGCCGGCGAAGACGGCGTCTTCACCTTCGAGACCATGGCCGAATTGCTCCAGGATTCGGGACGAAGCTGGAAATACTACGATGAAAAGCGCGATCCCCACCGCCACACGCTGTGGAACCCGATGCCGGGGTTCAAAAATATTTCCGATGATCCCAGGATGATGGCCCACCTGGTGAATCTCCGCGAATTTTACGACGATTTGAACGCCGATCAGCTTCCCGAAGTCTGCTGGATCGTCCCCACCTTCATGGACAGCGAGCACCCTCCGGCGGATTCAGCGCGCGGCATGTGGCACATCACCCAGGTGATCAATGCCGTCATGAACAGCAATGCCTGGAACGATTGCGCGATCATCGTCACGTGGGACGATTTCGGCGGATTCTACGACCACGTCATGCCGCCGGAAGTGGACACCTACGGCTACGGCCCGCGCGTGCCCGCGCTGGTGATCTCGCCGTACTCGCGCGGTGGAACGGTTTGCCACGATACGTTTGATTTCACCTCGCCGCTGAAATTGATCGAACGGAAATACGGCCTGCCCCCCTTGGCCAGCCGCGACCGCGATGCGAAGGACATGCTGAGTTGTTTTGATTTCACCCAAAAACCGCTGGCGCCGTTGGTGATCGACCGCAACCGGCCGATCGATTTTTCGGGGATCCAGACCAACATGCCGTGACCAGTGTGCCGCACGGCGCAGGTCTCATATTTCGCCGCTCGATAAATAATCGTTTTTTTCTAATTCTTTGCGTGAGCCCCGGGCGATGGTGATTAGAATCGGTTTTTGACGCAATCGCCGGCTCGGGCACAGCGCAATGAAATTAAAGACACGACTTCTTCTCAGTTCGGCCGCGGTTGCCGCGATGGCGCAATCGCTGGCGGCACAGGTGAGTTTCAGCATCGATCCGACGAAGGGACAGGCGGCGATCTCGCCATTTATTTACGGCGTGAACGGCAGCGTGGCTTCGGGGACGGACTCGCAGGGATATTCCAATCTCAACCTGACCTGGGGCCGCGAGGGAGGCGACCGCTTCACCGCGTACAACTACACCAATAACGCATCCAACGCGGGGAGTGATTACTATTATTCCAACGATAATTACCTGGGGGGCGGCTCGACGCCGGGCGGGGCGGTGCTGCCGTTTCTGCAGACGGAGCAATCGGACGGCGCCGGGGCGATGGTGACGGTGCCGATCAACGGGTACGTGGCGGCAAATTTTGTCGGGCCGGTGAATCCGGCAATTCCGCCGCAGGACTCACCCAATTTCGTGCCGGAATATCCGACGGAAGCGCAGGACCCGGACCCCGCGTCCAACCATGTTTATCAAAACGGATTCGTTCAGATCGTGCAGAACAATTTCCAGCAGAGTTCCAGCCAGCCGCTGGCGTTTGAACTCGACAACGAGCCGGAGCTGTGGAATTCAACGCATCCCGAGGTGCATCCGGGGCAGGTGACTTACGCCGAGCTGATGCAGAAGTCGATCGCCTACGCCACGATGATCAAGCAGGTGGACCCCAATTCAATGGTCTACGGCTGGGCGAGCTACGGATGGGCTGGATACGAAACACTGGATAACGCATCCGATTCCGCGGCCAACGGCAACTTCATGAACTATTACCTGTCGAATTTCGCCGCGGCGTCGGCGGCGGCGGGAACGCGCCTGCTGGACGCGGTGGATCTCCATTATTATCCGGCATCGGAAGCGCTCAATTCGCAGGGGGAGGAAACCGATGTTACCGCCGATGACACGTCGCCCGCCGTGGTGGCCGCGCGGCTCCAGGCGCCGCGCTCGCTGTGGGATCCGACTTATTCCGAGCCAAGCGCGGTCGCGCAGGAGTACGGGCCCCTCGATATGCTTCCGCGCACACAGGCACAGATCAACACGTATTACCCCGGCACGAAGATGTCGATCAGCGAATACAACTTCGGCGCGGGATACGACATCTCCGGCGGGATCGCCGAGGCGGATGTGCTGGGAATCTTCGGAAAATACGGCCTCTACTCCGCCAATGAAATTGACATCTCCAACATCAACGACAACTTCACCGACGGCGCGTTCCAGATCTACCGCAATTACGACGGCAGGGATTCAACCTTCGGCGACACCGAAGTGCAGGCGAACAACAGCGACACTGTGGACACCTCCGTTTACGCATCGGTTGATGCGGATGATCCCAATCACCTGACGGTCGTTGCCATCAACAAGGAAGATAATGCCGTCACGGCGACGCTGAGCCTTGCCGATTCGGTGGCGTACAAGACGATCGGCGTCTATCAGCTCACATCCGCGAGTTCCACGCCGCAGTTTGTGGGGGATGTTTCGGTCAACGGCGCCTCGTCGTTCACGTATGCGATGCCGGCCTACAGCGTGAGCATGCTGAATTTTTACGTGCCGGGCGAGACGGTGGGAACGTGGGACATCAGCGGCAGCGGCAAATGGGCGACGCTGGGCGACTGGAGCGGCGCGCCGCCGCAAACCGCAGGCGACACGGCAAATTTCACCAGCGCCATCACTTCCAGCGCGACCGTTCGCCTCGGCGCGAACTGGTCGGTCGGCACGATTAATTTTGCCAATACCCATTCCTACACGATCGGCCCCGGCTCGGGTGGAACGCTGACGCTGGACAACGGCGGCAACTCGGCGGCCATCAACGTCACGCAGGGATCGCATTTCATCACCGCGCCGGTGGTGCTCAATTCAACCACGGTGGCCACCATCGGCGCGGGAGAATCGCTGCAGATCTCCGGCGCGATCAGCGGGAGCGGCGGGCTCACCGTTAGCGGCAGCGGCACCATGGTTATCACCGGCACGAACAGTTACACGGGGGCGACGACTGTTTCGGGCAATCTCTCGATCACCAAGGCGGCGTCGCTGCCGGCGGCAACGGCGCTTTCCATTCAATCCGGCGGCGATGTGGCGCTGCCCACGAACATCGGCCAGGTGACGGTGCGATCGGTCAGCGCCACCGGCACCGGCAAGATCGATCTGGCCAACAATCATTTGATCATCAATTACGGCTCGGGCGCTGATCCGATCGCCAGCATTGCCGCGCTGCTTAAATCCGGATATGCCGGAGGCAAATGGAACGGTCCCGGCATCGATTCCTCATCCGCGGCTTCCGATCCCGGATACGGCCTCGGCTATGCCGACGGCAGCGACGGCGACGTCAGCGGTCTCAGCTCAGGCCAGATCGAAATCAAATTCACGCTGCTGGGAGACGCCAACCTTGACGGCGAAGTCAACGGCGCCGACTTCGCGCTGATGGCCGCCAATTTCAACCAGTCCGGCCGCGTATGGGACCAGGGCGATTTTAACTACGACGGTGACGTGAACGGATCAGACTTTGTTCTCCTGGCCGAAAATTTCAACCAGTTCGCCAGCCAGTCCGATGTGGATCAGGCCGATCTGAACGTGCTGGACACCTTCGCGGCAGCCAATGGGATCACTTTGACTGCCATTCCCGAGCCTTCGCTGACCAGAATGCTGCTTTCCCTGTCGGCCTGCACATCGCTTTTGGCCCGCCGCCGGGGGTTAAACGCGCTGCTTGTCCACCCCACACCCTGCCGCTAAAATTGCCCGGCTCAAAGCAGGGGTTATCATCACCTGCCAAGGAAGTTTGCCTCAAATTTCACGGAAGCGCGTAACGTTTTTCCATCGGCGGAATGAATTCAATGTCGACCAATCAACAAGTGTCGCTGTCGCAGGCAATGGACATTGCCATTTCGCACCATCGCGCGGGACGGTTTCGCGAAGCGGAGGGGATTTACCGGCACATTCTCGAAAGCCAGAAGGATTTCCCCCCCGCGATCCACATGCTGGGGATTACCCTGTATCAGAGCGGGCGGCGCGAGGAAGGGATCGCGATGGTCCGTCGGGCCGTGGCGCTCAATCCCAACTATGCCGAGGCTTACGCCAACCTCGGCCATCTGCTTCGGGAAGTGGGCCAGCTTGACGAGGCGGTGGAAAATTGCCGCCGGGCGATTCGCCTGAATTCCAAGCTGCCCGAAGCCTACATCAATCTCGGCAGCGCGCTTTACTCGCAGGGGAAGCTGGAGGAATCGGCCAATTGCCATCGCCAGGCGATTGCGCTGCGTCCCAATTTCGCCGATGCGCATACGAACCTGGGCAACGCGCTCTTTGCGATGGGGAAGCATGAGGAGTCGGTGGCCGCGCATCGCCGGGCGGTTGTCTGTCGTCCCGATTTCGCCGAGGGGTACAACAACCTCGCCGCGGGTCTGCATGCCATGAATCGCGTGGACGAGGCAATCGAAAACTATCGCATGGCGCTTCGGCTCAAGCCGGATTATCCCGAGGCCCTGAGCAACCTGGGCCACGCCTTGCAAACCAAAAGCCGCTTCGATGAGGCGATCGCCCATTGCCGCCGCTCGATCGAGCTCCAGCCCATCAATCCCGATGCCTACAACAACCTCGGCAACGCGCTGCAGGAAAAGTTGGATATCGAGGGGGCGATCAATTGCTTCAAAACCGCCATCGCGCAGCGGCCGGATCATCCCGATGCGCTGAATAATCTTGCCAATTGCTATCAGGAACAGGGGATGATCGAGGAAGCGATTCCCCTGTACCGCAGGGCGATCGAGCTGCGCCCGATGTTCGCCAAGGCCTACGGAAATCTCGGCAACGCGCTGCGGGGCGTGGGCAAACTGGAAGAATCGATCGCGGTCTGCACCAAGGCCGTTGAGATGCAGCCCAGCGGCGAAGAATCGCACATCAACCTCGGCACGGCCCTGCACCTGGCCGGCAGGTACGAGGAGGCCATCGAGCAGTGCCGCATCGCGATCAAGCTTCGCCACGATTTTCCCGAAGCGCACAAAGATCTGTCGCTGATGCTCCTCGTGCAGGGGAAATTCGACCCGGGCTGGCGCGAATATGAATGGCGGCTGAGGCTCCCGAATTATTTCAACCACGAAAAACGATTTCCCCAGCCGATGTGGGACGGCTCCGACCTGAACGGCCGCACGATCCTTCTGGACGCCGAGCAGGGACTGGGAGATTCGATCCATTTCTCCCGCTTCATTCCCCATGTCATCAAAAGAGGCGGCAAAGTTATTTTCGAGGTTCAGTCCGAGCTGGTGCGGCTGATGCGGCAGATGAAGATTCTCGAGGGCGTGCAGGTGGTTCCGCGCGAAAGCAAGGCCGGGCCCCAGCTTCCCTTCGATACGCATTTGCCGCTGATGAGCCTTCCGCTGGTGCTGGGGAAGCTGGACGTGGCCAAGTATGACGATGTGGTGAGCCCGCCGTATATCTTTCCCGATCCTGTCCTGCTCGAGGCGTGGAAAAAGCGCGTGCCGGCGGATGATCGAATCAAGATCGGCATCGCCTGGGCGGGCAGCAAGACCAACAAGAACGACCGCCATCGCTCAATCACCCTGGACATGCTCGCGCCCCTGGGCCGCGTGCCCAACGTCGATATTTACAACCTTCAGCTCGGCAAGCCGGGCGAGCAGGCGAAGAACCCGCCCGCGGGGATGCACATGATCGACCACACCTCGCTGATCGGCGATTTCGCCGACACCGCGGCCTTCATCCCCAACCTCGATCTGATCATTACTGTCGACACCGCAATCGTGCACCTGGCCGGCGCGATGAACATTCCCGTCTGGGTGCTGCTGCAGTTCACGCCCGATTTCCGCTGGCTTTTACAGGGCGACACCACACGGTGGTATCCATCGGTGCGGCTGATTCGCCAGCAGACATTCGGCGATTACTCCGACGTGATCCAGCGCGCCGCCGACGACCTGGCCAATTTTAAGCCGATCCGTCGCAGCGGCAACTGAAAGCGAGCGCGCGGCAATGGCAACCGAGCAAGTGCGCCTGTTGTGGGCGGCGATGCTGGTCGCGCTGCCCCTGGCGTGCGGATACCGGTTCGCCCGCAGATTCTCCACCCCAGCCGCCGCTGCCGCCGACGCCATTCTCATCGCCGGTCTGATTCAATACGCTTGCGTCGGCGCGGCCGGGCTCGTGGGGATGCTTTCACCGGCATTTCTGACCGCGGAAGCGCTGGTTTTTTGCGCCGTTCTCTGGATCGGCACGGGATGCGTCACGCCGGTTTCAATTCCGCCGGCAACAACCGCGCGTGAGCGCCGCATCGTGTTTGCGATTTGCCTGGGAGCGATGGGAATGATGGCCGCGCTGGTGTTCTCGCAGCGGTTGTTTCCCCCGCTGGCGACCGATGCGATCACCTACCATCTGCCCGCGGCCGTCGTGTGGCTGCAGGAAAAACGCATCTCCCTCTTTCAAACCTGGTTTTTCAATCCGGCAAATACTTATTCCCCGCTCGCGGGTTCGATGTTCGCTGCGTGGCTGATGGCCCCGATGGGAAACGACGCGCTGGCCCGCTTCGTTCAGGTGATGCCGTGGGCGTTGATCCTGTTCTCCCTGATGACTCTCTGCCGGGACTGCGGCGCGCCGTCCATGGCGGCAGCCCTGGCGGCGGTGGGCGCCGTGCTGTCGCGGCCGTTTCTCAGCGAATCCATTCTCGCCAAGGATGACCTTTTCGTCGCCGCATTCTTTATCTCGGCCGTTGCCGGGCTCTCCCGCGGGCGAATCTCCGGACGCTTTGCAGCCGCGCGCGTGGGAATCGCCATCGGTTTAATGCTGGCGACGAAATACACGGCGCTGATGTCACTGCCAATCCTCCTGCTGGCCGTGGATGCGCCCCTGCGGGCCAAATGGCAGTGGCGACACTGGACTGTAGCCGCGTGTGCCGTGCTGATCATTGCCGGGCCGTGGTATGTGCGGAATCTCATCCGCTGGGGAAATCCGCTGTTTCCCATCCGAATTAATTTGCTGGGATGGCGGCTTCCGGGCCTGCTTCCGCCGATTCATGTCCCCGAACTGCGAACGGCTGGCGGCCTCTGGACCGTCATCACCGGGGGATATTACAGTCTGCGGCCAATACTGCTGATTCTTCTATCAGCGAGTTTGCTGATCACAATGAAGCAGCTATTGGTGCGCGATCCGGTGATTCGAATGATTGTGCTGGGTCCGCCCTTGGGAATTCTGATCTTCGCGATGTGTTCCCCTCAACCGGAGGTGAGATTTCTTCTTCCAGCTTTCGTGCTGCTGTTCGCATCCTGTGCGATCGCATTGCCGCGCTGTTGGTCGATTGCGCTGAGCGCCACGGTCACAGTGGTCGCCATCACCACCAGTTTTTCAGCCGGCAACGCGGGACGAATTACTCACCTCGCGATGTGGGGCGTGGCCGTTGCGCTGATCGGCACTCTTCTTCGCCGGATCGAAATCGATGCCCTGCGCCTCCGGCGTCCGATTCTCACCGTTTTGGCGGCCATCGTCGTTTTCGCCGCGATAATTTTCCATTGGAATGCCTATCTCAGCGACTATCGAGACAGCCGCATGGCGGTGTGGCAATCGATCTATCCCGGCCCCGGCGAGATGTGGAATTTCGCGAGCGATCACATCCCGGCCGATGTTACTATCGCGTATTCCAACCAGTTCATGATCTATCCGCTGTATGGATTCGACCAGCAGCGAAACGTCGTTTACGCGCCGGTCCGCCGCGGTGCGACGGTCAGCACGCTCACGATCGCCACGAATGCGAATGAGACCGATCTCAACGAACTGGCCACACGCGCCGCCAATGTCAACGCCGATCTCGCCGCCTGGCGAGAGAATCTGCGCTCCACCGGCGCGCAATATCTGGTCATCGGCAATCAAACCAACGCCCCGGAATTTGCATGGGCCAGCGTCGATTCGGCCGATTTCCAAAAGATTTTCCAGAACTCCGCCGCCGCCATTTTCCGGATAATCCCAAAAAGCCCCAATCTCCGGTAAAATGAAATTGCGACAGAGAGAGAGGTGTCATGCCCGACGAAAAAACCAGGCCCGAAAAGGATTCCATGGGCGAAATGCGCGTTCCCTCCCACGCCCATTACGGCGCCCAGACGGCCCGGGCGGTGGAAAACTTTCCCATCTCCGATCTGCATTTCAGCCGCCGGTTCATCGCCGCGATGGGGCTCATCAAATGGTGCTGCGCGCAGGTGAATCACGAGCTGGGATTGCTCGATGAGAAGAAACTGAATTTGATCCAGCAGGCGGCCCAGGAAGTGATCGACGGCAAGCTCGACTCGGAATTCGTCATTGATATCTTCCAGACCGGTTCGGGCACATCGACCAACATGAACACCAACGAGGTGATCGCCAGCCGCGCCAACGAGCTGGCCACCGGCAAACGCGGCGGGAAGGATCCCATCCATCCCAACGACCATGTGAACATGGAGCAGAGTTCCAACGACGTGATCCCCACCGCGATACACATCAGCGCCGCGATGGCGATCCGGGAAAGCCTCGCCCCGTCGCTGGAGCATCTGGCCAAATCTCTTTCGCAGAAGGCGAGCAAGTTCGATTCGGTTGTGAAGATCGGCCGCACGCATTTGCAGGATGCGACGCCTATCCGGCTCGGCCAGGAACTCGGCGGCTATGCGCACCAGGTAAAACTCGGCGTTTTCCGCTGCGAGAAGGCAATTCAGGCGCTTCGCGAGCTGCCACTCGGCGGCACCGCGGTGGGCACGGGCATCAATTCGCATCCGCAGTTCGCGGCGAAGGCGGCGGCGCTGATCGCAAAAAAATCCGGCATCGAATTTGTCGAAGCCGCCAACCATTTCGAAGCCCAGGCCGCCAAGGATTCTATCGTCGAAACCAGCGGATTGATGAAAACGATCGCCATCAGCCTCACCAAAATCGCCAACGACATTCGCTGGCTGGCCAGCGGGCCGCGCTGCGGGCTGGGGGAAATTTCCATCTCCGCGACCCAACCGGGGAGCAGCATCATGCCGGGCAAGGTCAATCCCGTCATGAGCGAAATGGTCCTGCAGGTCGCCGCCCAGGTCATCGGCAACGATGCCACCGTCGCCTGGAGCGCCGGCTTCGGCTCCAATTTCGAGCTGAATGTCATGATGCCGGTGATGGCGTTCAATCTGCTCCAGTCGATCGAGCTGCTCTCCCGTGCCGCGAAAATTTTCGCCGACCGCTGCGTCGCCGGTCTCGACGCCAATATCCAGCGATGCGCCGAGCTGGTCGAGCAATCCCTGGCGATGTGCACGAGCCTCGCCCCGTCGATTGGCTACGACAAGGCTGCGGAGATTGCCAAGGAAAGTTTTAAGACCGGCAAAACCGTCCGCCAGATCGCCGCGGAAAAAAAATTGATGAGCGATGCCGATCTGAAAAAAGCGCTCGACCCGCTGCGCATGACCCAGCCGCAGGCGGATATCGTCGGAAGCGGCGGGGGATGAATCATGGATGCGCCCGCCACCAACCCAATCGCCGCGAAAGAGGCCGCCGCGCTCTCGCCCGCCATGCGGCAATATCAGCAGTTCAAGACCCAGTACCCGGATTATGTCCTGTTTTTCCGGATGGGGGATTTCTACGAGATGTTCTGGGAGGACGCGAAGCTGGCGGCGCGCGTCCTCGGCGTGGCGCTGACAAGCCGCAGCCGAGGCGGCCTGGGCGCGGAAGACGCGATCCCCATGGCCGGCGTTCCGTTTCACGCCGTGGATGGATATCTCCGCAAGATGATCGCCGCGGGGCACAAGGTCGCGATCTGCGAGCAGGCCGAAGATCCCGCCGCCGCCAAGGGGGTGATTCGCCGCGAAGTGGTTCGCCTCATGACGCCCGGCACGCTCACGGATGATTCGCTGCTCGACGGCCGTACCGACAATTACCTCGCGGCCGTGGCGTTCGGGCTGACCAAGGCCGATGGATATCGCTCGGCGCTGGCGTGGGTGGAGCTTTCCACCGGCCAGTGCATGGCGATGAGCGGACACGAGGGGCAGGTGCGCGACGAGATCGCGCGATTACGCCCCGCCGAGGTGCTGGTGCCGGAATTGCCCTCGGGCCAGACGCACGAATTTGCCCGGCAGATCGAGGAGATCGGCTCAATCGCCATCACCGCCCGACCGGGGTGGCAATTTTCGCCGCATCATGCCAAGGAGCAGCTTGCCGCCCAGTGGAAAATCGCCGCGCCCGCGGGGCTGGGGTTTGCCGAGGATGATCCGGGAATCCTGGCGTCGGCGGCGCTTCTGTCGTATCTGCAGGAAACGCAAAAGACATCGCTCTTGCATCTGCGCCCGCCCCGGCGGGTCGTGGTGGAAAATTATCTGGCCATCGATCCGGCGAGCTGGCGCAGCCTGGAAATCGAGCGCACCGTGCGCGGGGGCACGGCCGCGGGATCGCTGATCGACGCCATCGACCGCACTCGAACGTCGATGGGCGCCCGGCTGCTCCGGCAATGGGTGCGCATGCCGCTGGCCGAGCGCGAGCACATCGAGGCCCGCCAGTCGGCGATCGCCACGCTGCTGGAATCGCAATCGCTCCCGAAGCTCGCGGAGTTGCTGGACGATGTGTGCGACATCGAGCGCATCGTCGCACGCGTGTCGCTCGGCCGCGCTAGCCCGCGTGATTTATCGGCGATATCGCGCTGCCTCGCCGCGATGCCGGCGCTGCTCGACTGCCTCGCGTCGCTTCCCTCGCCCCAGGATGTCGCGCCGGACCTGATCGGATTGCGGCCCTTCTGCGTGGAGGTGGGCAAATTTCTCGCCGGTGCGATCAAGGCCGATCCGGCCCCGCACCTGCGCGAGGGAGGCGTCATCGAATCCGGTTTCGATGCCGAACTGGATCGGCTGCGGGCCGTTTCCAAAAGCAGCCACGCCTGGCTGGCGGAATACCAGGCGAAGCTTGCCGGTGATTCAGGGATCAATTCGCTGAAGGTCGGCTTTAACAAGGTGTTTGGCTACTACATCGAAGTGACCGATTCTCACCGCGAAAAGGTGCCGCACGCCTGGTCGCGGAAACAGACCGTCAAAAATGCCGAGCGGTACATCACCGAGGAATTGAAGAATTTTGAAATCGAGGCGCTGGGCGCGCAGGACAAGGCGATCGCGCTGGAGCAGCAGCTTTTCGAGCGGGTGCGACTCGAACTGCTGGAAAAAATCACCACCTTCGCGGAACTCGGCCAGGGCGTGGCCCGCGTGGATGTGCTGGCATCGCTGGCGATCCTGGCGCGCGAGCGAAGATATTGCCGCCCGAAAATCACGGGCGACCGCACGCTGGAAATCATCGACGGCCGCCATCCCGTCCTCGAGCAGCAGTTGGGATCGGATTTCGTCGCCAACGACGTGAAGTTCGCCAGGGACGATACGCTCTCGCTGATCACCGGCCCGAACATGGCCGGCAAATCGACTTACATCCGCCAGGCGGCCCTCATCACGCTGCTTGCGCAGATCGGCAGTTTCGTCCCCGCCAAAAGCGCCACCATCGGCCTGGCCGACCGGCTGTTCGCCCGCATCGGCGCCAGCGACGAGATTCACAGCGGGCAATCGACCTTCATGGTGGAGATGATCGAGGCGGCCAACATTCTCAACAACGCCGGCGAAAAGAGCCTGGTCATTCTCGACGAGATCGGCCGGGGGACCAGCACGCTGGATGGCCTGAGCCTCGCGTGGGCGATCGCCGAGCATATCGCCCTGAACGTCAAGAGCCGCACGCTGTTCGCGACGCATTATCACGAATTGACGGACCTGGCCCAGCGGATCAAGGGCGTGCGCAATCTGAACGTCGCCGTGCGCGAGTGGGAAGACCAGGTGGTTTTCCTGCACCGCATCGTCGAGGGCGGCACGGACCGCAGCTACGGCATCCACGTCGCCCGGCTTGCCGGCGTGCCGAAGGAAGTGCTGGAGCGGGCGAGGCAACTGCTCTCGGAACTGGCGGTGCAGCATGTCGGCTCGCCGAAAATTTCCCGCTCGATGCGCGCGAAGGATGATTCGCAGATGGAATTGTTCGTCGATCCAGCGAGGGAAATCGCCCGGCGGCTGGCCGCGGCGAAACTGGAAGAGCTGACGCCGATGCAGGCGTTTGATCTGCTGCGGGAGTTGAAGAAGCGGTTGAGCGAGTGATTTCAATTTCATCACTTGTCTGCTGACCATCGACATGATGACGTTCGGCGAAAGACTATTCACCGCCCGCTTCGCTAGAGATCGCAGAGCACGCGGAGAGGCACCGGCAACAATGCTCCCCGGCTTCTCTGCGTCCTCTGCGATCTCGGCGGTAATATTTTATTTTTTTCAATTGGATAGAAAATTTAAAGTGGCGGGAACCGTTGACATCAAAAACTCCCGACCCCGTTGAATTGGCCCACCCGGGGAAAGATGGCCGGGAGCAACAATAGTTCGCGTCACCTTTTTTAGTTCGGCCCCTCTTTCAGTGAATCAGCCGAGGATCATTCCGCGAGAATCAAAGGTAAGGCTCAGACCTCCATTAAGCACAATAAATGTGCCGAACGGGATTGGTCCCGCTCCTTTTCATGTCCCGGAAGTTAGAGCGTTGGGCGGCGGAGAGGAATCGAATGCTACTGGTTGACAAAAGACAGAAAATAAAAAATGGCGTTGAAATCGCAAGGTGAAAACATAAAATTATCCCGTCGAAATGGGAGAATTTCTCGTTTGGCGAGTCATATCGAGGTCAGGTCGGGGCATGATGAAATTATGATGTGCTAAACGTGTGTCGTTTGCCGGCGGGCATGACACGACCATGGGCAAAAGCCGCGTGGTCAGAACGTGTGGAGTTCAAACCGGAGTAATCGCATGACATGCGGCCTTATTCGATTTTCTATTTTTGTGGTGCTGCTCTCACTGACGGCTTGTCAGGTGCATGTTGATGTGGCTCCTCAACCACCGGCCGTTGTTCAAAGCAGCCCATACCCGGACCTGATAACAGAAAGTGAAACCGGCTCTGTTGCCACCTTCCATGCAAGTTGGAAATGGGATGGCGACCATTATATGGCGAGCTGGGATAACGGTGCGACGGCATTCATGCATGTTGAGCAGTTCAATGATCAACAGGTCAGTTTCCAACGCTACCACAACGAGAATCCGCAAGTTCCGGGTGGCGCGACAAACCTGCGGGCGAATTATGTGGGCGTTGTCCACGGCCATCATATCGACGGGACAGTAACATGGACATGGTACGGGCCATTTGGGCCGACACGCCAAGACCAGGGAACATGGAGCGCGGATTGGTGAAACTCGACAAGGGCAGATGTCACCTTTCCCGTGGATCTCACCTTTTCGACCATGTGCGATGTGCAGGTGCATAATTCGTATCGCAATGGGTTTTGCACAATCGTCATGGGGAAATGACTTATCGTCCCGCCGCGCCGCGGCTTAAACGGAGGGCGAGTATGGGCGGCACCCCTTCCCGCCGTTACAATTCCCCCCGTGCGTAAATTTGGAGGACAACCGGGCAAACAATGTGTCCCTCTCATCGCCGGCGCGGCGGTTTTGCTCATCGCGGCTGCCAACGCGCTGGCACGCGCCGGTGGTGGTGAAGGATACGATGGCGGCGGTGGGGGTGGCTATGGAGGCGGCGGTGGGGGCGGAGGTGGTGGTGGGGGCGGCCTGGGCTGGTTGATCTACGCCTGGGTCAGGTTCTGTATCAATTATCCGTATATCGGATTGCCGATCACGCTGCTGGTTGTCTTTGTCATCTACAAAAGCCATCAGTCCGGGCTTGCCGCGTATCAGCAGGGGGTGATTCGCCGCGGCGGGGATGCGGCCGATGACAATCGCGCCAGCGAGGCGGCAGATGCGGCGCAGAGCGTCGATGTGAATTTCAATATCGATCAATTCTCAAAGCGCGTCAGCGTCGCCTTCTTGAAAATCCAGGAAGCGTGGTGCGCCCAAAAACTCGATACGGTGTGGCCGTTCATCTCCGACGGAGTGCACGAGCGTTTTTCGCTTCAGATCGACGAGCAGAAAGCGCTGGGATATCAGGACCATTTGGAGAATATTTCCGTGGATGACATCACGCTCGTGGAGTTTGCCCAGGGGGACGTGTTCGACGTCGCCACGGTGCGGATCGACGCGCGGGCGGCGGACTGGCGGGCGTCGCTGAAGGATCAGACGCGCATCGCCGGCTCCAAAATCGCGGAGCCGTTCGTCGAGATGTGGTCGTGGATGCGCCGGCATGGGATGACGCGCGATCCGAATAAACCCGGGCTGATTGAAGGCAATTGCCCCAACTGCGGGGCGGCGATCGAGATGAACCAGTCGGCCCAGTGCCCGCATTGCCAGGCGCAGCTTCGCAGCGGTGAATTCGACTGGGTGCTGACGGAGATCACCCAGCAGAGCGAATGGCGGCGCGGCCGCCACGGCCTGGCGGCGGGGACGACGGAAATCCGCCAGCGCGATCCCGGCTTCAACCGCGTCGAGGTGGAAGACCGCGCCACCGTCATCTTCTGGCGCAAAGCGCTGGCGGATCGGCAGGGGAAAACCGATGCGCTGCGCAAGATGGCGACCGATGAATTCTGCGGAGCGTATGCCCAGACGCTACGGCCACAGCCGGATGGGTCGCGGGCGTTTTTCGGCGACTGCGCGGTGGGGGGCGCGCATCTCCTCGGCGTCGAGCAGGGGCAAACCGCTGACACCGCGGTGCTGGAAATGGCGTGGGAGGGGGAACGTATGCTCATCCCCGCCGGTTCGCCGCTCCATCAAACCGGTCAGCGCATCCAAACGCACAGCCTCTATATCCTCCAGCGGAAAGCGGGCGTGCAGAGCGATCCGGGGAAGGGCGTGTCATCCGCCCATTGCCCGAGCTGCGGGGCGCCGATCGTCAGCGACACGTCCAGCGGATGCTCGTTCTGCGGCGCGGTGCTCAACGATGGAACGCGCGGCTGGGTGCTCACGGCGATCACGTCAGCCGCATCGGACGAGGGACGGCAGTGGACAAGCCGATTCGCTTCGCCCGCGGCCGTCTCGGTGGGGCCGCTCAATAATATCTCCAGCATGGGCGTGCTGGCGTGGACGGTGAAAATGGTGGCGGCCGATGGAACCGTCGATGCCGCCGAGCGTGACGTGCTGCGGTCTCTGGCAACGCGATGTCATGTGGAATCGCTGCGGCTGGATCGGATGATCGAGATGGCCCTGGCCGGCCAGCTCACCGTGCCCGATCCGCCCGACCGCCAAACCGCGCTCGCCTGGCTGACGACGATGGCATCCACCGCGATGGCCCAGGGCCGCCTGCGCCCGCAGGAGATGAAAATCATGTCGCGCGCGGCGCAGCGCTTCGGATTCAGCGACGCGGATGTCAACCAGCTATTGCAACAGCAATACGCCGTGCAATTGGCGAACGCCAAAAGCGAGCTGCGCACGGCGCGGGCGCGGGGCGATAGCTAAAGCCGTTGTTCACGATTATGGATTACTCGGTGGGGGCGAATAGCGGTTTTTGTACTGCTGCATCGACACTTTCAGCGTATCGACGATCCGCGGCATGTGGTGGGCGGAGGTCATCACGCGGGCGGATACGGCGGCCGTGGGGTAAAAGCCGGTGATGAAGTCGAAAAAAAATTCTGCGGCCGAGTGCCCGACCATCACGCTGTTGCAATAGGCGCCGCTGAGGAGTTCATCGGGCAGTTTGAAATTCTCGTAAATCTCAGCGATGGTCGGCCGGCGCTGCGGCGGCTTGGGAAGCTGCGGCGGCAGGCCGAATGCCTGCGTGTATTTCTCGAGATTATCGCCAGCCGCGATAATGATCTGCTCCATGACGGCCGGCACGACAACCACGCGGGCGGCGATCTGATAGGGCCGTGTCAATCCCTGCAGAAAATCGAGAACGAATTCGTTGGCGCTGTCGAGCACGAGCACGCCGGTGGTGATTACCCCGCGAGCCACCCGCTCGGGCACGCGGGCCGATACCGGCTGATGCGTGAACTGCTGCGCGAACGTCCCCTGCTCGTTGGGAGGAGGATTCTGATCGTCCTTTTTAGTGGGATCGTCGGGCGCGTCCATCCCGCAAGCGTAATGCGGCGGGGGAGAAGTGGGAAGGGGGGGTGCGAGTTGCCAGTTGCGAGTTGCGAGTCGCAAGTGAAGAAAAGGCCTTTGCATTTACTCGCAACTCGCAACGCGCAACTCGCAACTTCCTCCCCCAAGCCTTGCACGCGAGAGGCCGAGCCTTCATGATCTGCCACTTTATGCCACGGCAGCACCCGAATCTTCAGATCGAGAAACAGCTTGGCGTCTTCGCCTGGGTCATGTGGCTCATCGCATTTACCGTGATTTCGGCGATCGTCTGGCCGGCGCCGCTGCGGCACAGCGACTGCTGGAATTATTACCAGCCCGCGACCGATTTCTGGGCGGGGCGAAATCTCTATCGCTACAACATCGTCACGGACGGTTTTTTATATCTGCCGCAGTTCGCCCTGATCTACACGCCGTTTATGCGGCTGGGACATCCACTTGGCGATATTGCCTGGCGGGGCGCGGGACTGTCGGTATTGGCGGTGGGGCTTTGGCGGATGTCGGCAGCGCTCGCCCCGGGCCGGAAATGGTTCATATTCGCGCTGGCCACGGCCGGAACCCTGCCGGTGGCGATCGCCAGCCTGCGAAACGGCGAGGCGAATCTGCACATCGCCGGGATGATGCTGCTCGCCGCGGTCGATCTGCGCGCGCGGCGATGGGGGTGGGCAACTTTCTGGCTGGCGGGCGGGCTTATGGTCAAGCCGATCATGATGGTCATGCTGCTCCTCGCCGGCGCGATGTTTCGCCCGATGATCGCCCGGCTCGTGATTGCTCTGATCATCATCGCAGCCGCGCCCTTTTTGTTTCAATCTCCACATTATGTGGCAGAGCAATATCACGACTACGCGCGCTGGATGACGCTCGCCTCCCAGCCGCAGGATTTGTATTGCAACATTCGTGGGTTACTCGGGAAAATGGGCTGGACGATGTCGCAGCCGGTGCTGCGGGCGACGGGCGTTCTCGCCGCCCTGCTCGCGCTGGGCCTGTGCCTCGTGGCCAAACGGCGCACGGAGGAATCGGCCGCGCCAATGTTTCTTCTTGGATTTGCCGCGTGCTATCTGATGTTGTGCAATCCCAAGACCGAGGCGAACTCGTATGTGATCCTCGCTCCCGTCATCGCGCTGCCGGCGGCGATTCTGCTGGCGATCGAAGATCGCCCGCGCGCGGCGATCGGGCTTTTTTTCCTTTCGTTTCTGCTCGTCTGCGATTTCTGGGCATACCGCCCAACCGAGAACTGGCTTAAGCCGCTCACGGCTTTAATCGTGATGGTGCTTCTGCTGCGGCAACTTTTTAAGGGCGAGGATATTGAAATCGAATCTGAGCCGCCAAAAGCGCACCAAAGCGCACCGTTGCTGTCGGCAGCTTCCCCTAAAATCCCGATCGCTTGAACTGCTTTTCCAGATCGCGGAGCGTCATCCGCAGCGTCGTCGGGCGGCCGTGGGGGCAGTTGCTGCTGCGGTCGATCAGATGGCGGCGGGCGAGCAGGGCGTCGATCTCGGCGGGGGTGAGCGGGTCGCCGGCCTTCACGGCGGCTTTGCAGGCCATCATGTCCAGAACCTCGTGGAGAAGTTCCTCCTGATTCAGGTCCATCGTTTCCTGTTCGCCACGCTCCAGAAGCTTGGCGAGAAACTCTGCGGGGTCCAGGCGCTGCAGGAAGCTTGGGAACGCGTGGACGGCGACGGCGTCGGGGCCGATGGATTCCGCTTCGATGCCGAGGCGTGTCAGAAGCGGCTGAATCTGCTGGAGCATTTCCTGCTGCCGGCCGCTGGCGGGGAGCGTGATGGGGATCAGAAGCCGCTGGCTTTCCAGCGGTCCGCTCGATACGCGGGCCAGCAGGTCTTCGTACATGATCCGCTCGTGGAGGGCGTGCTGGTCGATGATGATCAGGCCATCCTCGCTCTCGGCGACCAGATAACTGTTGTGAAGCTGAATCGCCGGGGACGCCGCGCGAGAGGGTGGAGCGGTGGACAACGGAGTAGGCGAAGGCGGCGGCGCTGGAATCTGCTGTATGGGCGCCTGCGGCGATTCGGGGAGCGATGATCTGAAGAAATCCGCGAGACGTTGCCGCAATTCGACGCGCTGAGGATCTTGCTGCGGCATCACCGGCGAAAGCTGCGGCACGGCCGCGGGGACGAGATCGCTCTGCAGCAGCTTTTCTCGAACGGAGGAAAGAATCAGCCCGTGAATTCGCGAGCTGTCGCGGAAACGGACTTCGCTTTTGGTGGGGTGAACGTTCACATCCACATCCTGCGGCGGCATGGAGATGAGAAGAATGGCCGCCGGATGCCGTCCCGGCTCGGTGAGCCCCCGGTAGGATTCGCGCAGCGCGTGCTGGATGAAGCGGTCGCGAATGGGCCGGCCGTTGAGGAAAATGAATTGATTCCGCGCCACGGGGCGGGCGAGTTCCGGCTGGCCGATGAGGCCCAGCAGCGTGATCTCCGCGTCGCGGATATCGATAAGCAGACCCAGATCGGCGAAATCCTCGGGCCACGCCGCCAGCCAGCGATCCTGCGCCGCCTGCGCGGGAAGTTGAACCGCGCTGCGGCCGTTGTTGATCAATTCAAACGAAATCTGCGGATGGGGCACCGCCAGGCGAATCATCGCTTCGCTGATGTGGCCGAATTCCGTCGCCGCGCCTTTGAGGAATTTTCGCCGCGCCGGCGTATTGAAAAAGAGATTGCGCACTTCGATGGTGGTGCCTGCGTTTCCCGCGGCCGCCTGGGGCTGGTCGATCTGCCCGCCCCGGTTAAAAATCTCGTAGGCGATCTCCTGATCGGCGGCGCGGCTGAGGATTCGCGCCTGCGAAACGGCCCCGATGCTGGCCAGCGCTTCGCCGCGGAAACCCATGGTCCTGATCTGGGAAAGATCGGCATCATCGGCCAGTTTGCTGGTGGCATGCGATGCGAAAGCCAGGGGCAGCTCGGCCACCGGAATTCCCGCGCCATCGTCGATGATGCGAATGAGGGCGCGGCCGCCGTCTTCGATTTCCACGGTGATGCTGGTCGCGCCGGCGTCGATGGAATTTTCGACAAGTTCCTTCACCACGGACGCCGGCCGCTCGATGACTTCACCGGCCGCGATGCGGTTGACCAGCGATGGGGAAAGCTGCTGAATGGGATTTCGGCTCACGGTTTGGCTCACGGGGCGATTATAGCGAATTGATCGGGCATTCAAAAAACAAATACAGTTGAACCGCAGAGAGCGCGGAGAACGCAGATAGATTCCGGCGCATTTCTCTGCGTTCTCCGCGCTCTCTGCGGTGAAAAATCTTTTACGCGATCGAGCGCACGACGCCGCCGTCGACGCGCAGGGATGCGCCATTGGTGGCGGAGGAAAGCGGGCTTGCGACGAAGGCGACGAGATTCGCGACTTCCTCGGGCGTCGCAAAGCGCTGCAGCAGCGATGACGGGCGCGCGTGCTTAAAAAATTGTTTTTCGAATTCCGCGGGGGCGACGTTCTGTTTCTTCGCGAGGTCGGAAACAAATGTCTCGACCCCTTCGGAACTGGTCGGTCCCGGGAGCACCGCGTTGACGGTCACGCCCGTGCCGACGGTGGCTTCGGCGAGGCCGCGGGATATGGCGAGCTGGGCGGTTTTGGTCATGCCGTAGTGAATCATTTCCACCGGGATTTGCAGGCCGGATTCGCTGGAAATGAAGATGATTCGGCCCCAGTTCTGCCTGAGCATCTTCGGGAAAAAGAAGCGGCTCAGGCGCACGCCGCTCATGACGTTGGTCTGGAAAAATCGCTCCCAGTCGGCATCGGAAATCTCCACGAACGGCTTGGGCTCGAAGATGCCGGCGTTGTTGACCAGGATATCCACATGTGGCACGGCGGCGAGAAGTTTCTCGCAGCCCTTGGCATCGGAGACATCCGCATCGACCCCGGCCACGCTCGCCTTGGGATTAGCCTTGCGAATGGCGGCAATCGCCTGCGAGACGCGGTGTGCGGTCCGGCCGTTGATCTTGACATGCGCTCCTTCGGCGGCAAGCCGGGATGCGATCGCCAGCCCGATGCCCGCGGTGGAACCGGTGACGAGTGCGGATTTCCCGGTGAGTTGCAGATCCATGTCGCTCCTTCCTGTGTCCTTGGATATGGTATGGTGGGCCGTACCGAGGAAGTCAAAGCAAAAGTTCATGGAGCATCTGGAAGGACGACAATCCGTGCTGGCGGCGCTGGCGGCGCGGCAGCGAAAATTTGAGGTGGTGCTGGTCCATCAGGGTTCGCACGAGGAAAAGATTCGCGACGTGCTGGACGCCGCCTCGGCGGCGGGCGTGCCGGTGAAAAAAGTCGCATCTCGCGAACTGGATGCGATGGCACACGGCGCGACGCACGGCGGGGTGCTGGCCGTCTGCTCGGCCAAGCCGCTGACCACGGGCGCCCAGCTTCTGGAGTTGTTGGAGCGGGTCGACCATCCGCCGATGCTGCTCCTGCTGGAGGGGATCGAGGATGCCCGCAACCTGGGTTTCACGATTCGCAGCGCCGAGGGTTTGGGGGCATCGGCAGTCCTCATCAAGAAGCATGTGTGGGATTTCGACGCGGTTGAGATCGCCCGGCCCGCATCCGGGGCGTTTGAGCGCATGCCGCTGGTGAAGTTCGAAGATGTGGACCTGCTCCAGAAGCTTCAGCAGCGGGGCCTGCGGATCATCGGCTGCATCGCGGGGGTGCGAAAAACCATCTACGACATGGACATGGCGGGTGGAATTGTCCTGGCGATCGGCGGGGAAAAGCGCGGGCTTTCTGGGGCGGTGCGCGGGATATGCGATGATTTCGCCACGATCCCCACCAACCTCGGGGCGGCATCCCTGCCTCTGTCCCATGCGGCCGCGATTGTCATGGGCGAGGCGAGGCGGCAAAGGGGATAGTTTGGGCTTCGAAGACCGGGCCGACACGGCCCGGCTCCGGATAAAAATATGTGACCTTTTCCCCCCAGCCGGATATGATTATGGGTCAGCAGCTTACGGAGAGATGAAATGGCAAAGGCTAATGTTGACCCGGCCGAATTACGGCGATTTTCGCAGGACTTGAAGCGATTCAACGATGAGCTTCAGGGACTGATGCAGACCCTGGGGGGCAAACTCCACGGCCTGGAGGCGACTTGGCGCGACCAGGAACAACGGAAATTCACGGAGGCGTTCGACCAGACGTTCAAGGCCATCGGCACGTTTCTGTCCAACTCGGCCGAGCATGTGAAGTTTCTGCAGAAGAAGGCGACGGCCGTCGAGGATTATCTCAAGCAGAGATAGCCGTGCCAGCGAGGCAAACCGGAGCGATTAATGTCCACCGCTCAAGTTGAATCCATCGACGCCATCAAGGATTTCCGGGTTTACCTGATGAAATTCCGGGAGATGGCCGGCCGCGCCCTCAGCGATGCCGATTCGGATGTGAATCGCATAATGCGCTGGCTGGAAGGGGAGGGGGCGAACTACTGGGCGGCGCAGGCGCGCAAGCGGCAGGAAGCGGTCGTCAAGGCGGAGGAGGCGTTTCGCCAGAAGCGTTTGTACAAGGATGCCAGCGGTTCCACGCCGTCGGCCGTGGAGGAAATGAAAGCCCTGCAGGTCGCCAAGAAACGGTTGGAAGAGGCGGTCGAGAAACAAAAGAACGTGAAGAAGTGGACGCGCGAACTTCAGAAGCAGGCGACGCTGTACCGCGGGCAGGTTTCGTCGTTTACCAATGATGTGGCTTCGGGTGTGCCGGAGGCGTATTCGTTTCTGGGCGCGCTGCTCGAGCAGCTTGAGAAATATATGGATGTGGCCGCAGCCGTTGGTGAAGAGGCGACGGCCGGTGCGGGGAGCGGTGGGGCGGGAATAGAAGCCAGCGGCGCTTCCATGTCGCGTGCGGCGGACGAAGGGCCGGCGGAAGAATCGGCATACGACCCAGCGCTGCTGCGGGCGGCGATCCCCTCGCAGCAGGCGATTTCCGGGGCAAAACCAATGGAAGGTGGACCGATCCGGCTGGCAACCGGCACGGTCAGCGCGCAGCAGTCGGAAGCCGTATCGAAAACCGCCGCAGGCAGCGCACCGGCCGATGGCCAGCAGGTGGTGATCGCCGCGGATGCGTCGCGAAGTATTCATGTGCTGATCGCCCGCATCGACCAGGAAGGGGCCGCGTGGTATGTCGGTCCGGTCGAAGCTGGACCAAATGCGGAATATCATAAAGTTCCCGCGTCGAAGCTGCTGCAGGATCGGCCCGATCTGGCGGAGATATTGAAATTGCCGGGCGGGTTTATTTCGGTCATCGGCGGACGCGGCATCGAGGCGATATTCGATTCTTCCAACCAGAGCGTGCTGAAGCCCGCCTGAGCACAGGAGAAAGATCATGGGAGTCCCCGAAGGTCGAGGAGCGCTGGGCAAAGCGATGAAGGAACTGATCATGCACTGGCGTGAGGCCAAGGGCCAGTGGCGCGACAGCAACGCCCACGCTTTTGAGACACGGTTCATCGTGCAGTTTGAGATGGACGCCAAGCAGGCCGTGAGTGGGATGGACACGATGGCGCACGTTCTTCAGAAGATCAAGGCGGAATGCGGAGAATAGAAAGGTTACCTTGATAGACCCGATTTTTGGCGATAACGATCCGTTGAGTTTTCTGGGCGAAACCCCACCGGAAGAACCACCGCCGCCTCCGCCGCCCGTGGCCAGCGATGGCGAGGGAGATGCGGAAGAACCGTCCAATGAGCCAAAAAGCACGCGCGATCTTCAGCGCGGCGCGCTGCAGGAGCTGATGGACCTCGTGAGGGAATGCGCCGAACAGGAAGCGCAGATCCAGACCGAGCTGCAGACCACGATGGCCGAGACGCGCGGCAGCGGGCAGAAGCAGCTCACCGATTCAGAGCGGAAATATAAGAATCTCCTCGATCAGCTGAGCGCCAAGGTGCAGGAAAGCAAGGCCAAGATCGAAGCGCGCTACGAGCAGGCGATCGCTTCGGTGAAGGTGGCCGACCAGAACGTGCGCAGCCGAGTCCGCGCCGATTTCGAGCTGGCCCAGCAGCAGGTCAAGAAGGAATACGACCAGGGCATCTGGATGGCCGAGACGGCGCTGGAAGCCGAAGAGGGCAAAGCCTCCGAAGAGCTGAAAACCGCGACCGAACTGTCCGCGGGCCAGAGTGAATATCTTTCCGACAATGAAAATCAGCTCACCGCGCTGATGATGCGCTACAACCAGAAGACGCCGCCCACCGAAGCGATCGCGTCGATCAAGGAGTCCGAGGAGAAGGTCGATCCGGCCCAGTCGTTCACCCGGCATCGCGAGATCATCGACCGGCAATTGAAAGCGCTGGCGGCATTGTCGCTTCCCAAGCTGTTCGTCGGCGCTACGCCGTTTCTGATCGGCGTGATCGTGCTGGTGATTGCGGCGGCGGCGACGCAGCTTATCCACGGGGATTTTCTCGATCCCTGGTGGAATGGCCTCGCGGCCGCGCTGGGTGGGTCGGTGGTGGTGCTGATCGCGCTGTTTGTGCTGGCGCGGATGATGGCCCGTAAGTCGGTGGTGGCAGTCGTGACGCCGTTGCGGCAGGCGCTGGATGCCGCCCACATCGCCAACGAAAACCTGATCAGCAAGGCGACGATGGAGCATGACCTGGCTTTGAACAAGGCGAGGCGTCAGAACAAGACCGAGCTTGCCGCCGCCCGCGACCGCGCAGCGCCGGTGCTCGACAAGGCGCAGAAAAAACGCGACGCCGCATTGCAGGCCGCGATGGCCGAGCTTCAGGCCAAGACCGCCCAGGCCGAATTGCAGCGCAAAACCGCGACAGCCGAACTCGAGCAGAAGAAGGCCCAGAAGCTGGAGGAGATCAAGCGTCTGTTCGATTCCGAGACGCTCAAGGCGGGCGACCGCACCGCCGCCGCCGAGGCCGCCGTGCGCGAAAAGCACGCGGGCCAGCGTGCGTCCCTGGAGCATCGCTGGAACCACGGGCTCCACAACATCCAGGCGCCCATGCGCGAAGAGGGAAGCAATTACCCCGCGTGGAACGATCCGGTCTGGGATTCTCCCAAGTGGAAAGGCGCCACTAAATTTCCCGCGACCATCCGCTTCGGCCAGCTTCAGGTGGATTTGAGAACGATGGTGGCGGATGTGGCCGGCGAAGCGCTGTTCACGCTGCCGCTGCCCGAATCATTCAGCGTTCCGGCCCTGATGGCGTATCCCAAGCAGGCGTCGATCATGATCCACACCGAGCGCACCGGCCGGATGGATTCGATCCGCGCGATGCAGACGATCATGACGCGGCTGCTGACGTCCATTCCGCCAGGACGCGTGCGTTTCACGATGATTGATCCCGTGGGGCTTGGCCAGAATTTTGCCGGGTTCATGCACCTTGCCGATTACGATGAAGCCCTGGTCGGCGGGCGAATCTGGACCGATGCCGATCAGATCGACCAGCGCCTCGCCAACCTGACCGAGCACATGGAGACGGTCATTCAGAAATATCTTCGCAACGAATTCGCCACGATCGACGATTACAACGCCCAGGCCGGCGAGCTTGCCGAACCGTATCGATATCTGGTGATCGCCGATTTCCCCGTGAATTTCAGCGATGAATCGATGCGCCGCCTGAGCAGCATCGCCAGCACGGGGGCTCGCTGCGGCGTGTATACCTTGGTAATGCGCGACACGCGCGTCAGCACGGCCGGCGGGTCGATGCACGTGGACGATGTCGAAGCCCACAGCGTCAATCTTGTTCGCCAAGGCGATAAATTCGTCTGGCGCGATCCGGTGTTCGATAAATTCCCGCTGTCGCTCGATCCCGCCCCGACGGACGATGAACTGAGCAAAATCCTTCACCTCGTCGGCAAAGGCGCTCGCGAGGCCAAGCGCGTGGAGGTGGCGTTTGATCTCATCGCCCCCAAGCCGCCGCAGTTCTGGACGCTCAAGAGCGACGGCGATATCGGCGTGGCCGTGGGTCGCTCGGGCGCGACGCGGGTGCAGATGTTCCGCCTCGGCAAGGGCGTCGCCCAGCACGCGCTGGTCGCCGGTAAAACCGGCTCTGGTAAATCAACGCTCCTGCACGCGCTGATCAGCAACCTGGCGATGTGGTATTCGCCCGATGAGGTCGAGCTGTATCTGATCGACTTCAAGAAAGGCGTTGAGTTCAAGACCTACGCGATGCACCATCTGCCGCACGCGCGGGCCATCGCCGTGGAAAGCGACCGGGAATTCGGCCTGAGCGTGCTTCAGCGCATCGACGTGGAGATGGGCCGCCGCGCCGAACTGTTCCGCCCGTTCAAGGCCCAGAACCTTCAGATGTACCGCGAATCTTCCGGAAAGAAGATGCCGCGGACGATGCTGATCATCGACGAGTTCCAGGAATTTTTCTCCGAGGATGACAAGCTCGCGCAGGATGCGGCTTTGCTCCTGGACCGCGTCGTGCGTCAGGGCCGTGCCTTCGGCGTGCATCTCCTGCTGGGATCGCAGACTATCGGTGGTTCGTCCGGCCTTTCGCGCAGCACCATCGGGCAGATCGGCGTGAGGATCGCGCTGCAAACCAGCGAAGCCGATTCGCAGATGATCCTGGGCGACGGCAACTCCGCTGCCCGGCTCCTCTCGCGTCCGGGCGAGGCGATTTACAATGACCAGAACGGCGCCGTCGAGGGGAACAGCCCGTTCCAGGTGGCGTGGCTGCCCGATGAGCAGCGCGATAAATATCTCGACCTTGTCAACGTAAAAGCCAAAGATGAAATGGAAGTCGTCGAAGCGCCGATCGTGTTCGAAGGCAACGAGCCGGCCGATTACCGCATCAACCCGGGATTGGCCCAGCAGCTTGCCCCGGAAAAATACGCTGCAGGCGTCGTCGCCCCGCTGGCGTGGCTGGGCGATCCGGTGGCGATCAAGGCGCCGACCGCGATCACGCTTCGCCGCCAGAGCGGGTCTAACGTGCTGATCGTCGGGCAGAACGAAGAGAGTTCCCTGGCGATGACGGCGCTTTCGATGGTCGGCCTTGCCTCGCAGCTTTCGCCGAAAACCACCAGCTTCTATCTGCTCGACGGCACGCCGGCCGATGGGCAGAATTTTGGATATCTCGCCAGCGTGGCGGCTGCGTTGCCGCACCGCACCAAGGTCGTGGATTACCGCGTGGTGCCGCAGGCGATTCACGAGATCACCCGCGAACTCGCCCGGCGAATGTCGAGCGAAACATCCAATCCACCGGCCATCTTCATCGTTGTTTTCGCGTTGCAGCGATTTCGCGCCCTGCGAAAGAGCGAGGACAGCTTCAGCTTTTCCGCCGGCGACGAGGACAAACCCATCGACACCGGCAAGGAATTTGCCGACATCATGCGCGACGGACCGGCCAACGGCATTCACATCCTCACCTGGATCGACACGGCCACGGCGCTGGACCGCGCCGTCGAGCGAAGCTCCATGCGCGAACTCGATAACCGCATCCTCTTCCAGATGAGCGCCACCGACAGCAGCAACCTGATCGACTCACCGGCCGGCAACAAGCTGGGGAGCAACCGCGCCCTTGCCTACAGCGAAGAGCAGGGCTCGATGGAAAAATTCCGCCCCTACGCTCTGCCCAGCGCCGAGTGGCTCGGCGAGGTGAAGGAGAAGCTGATCGCCAAGTGCAAGGCCAGCGGCATCGCGCCCGGCGAAGCCCCGCCCGACCCGGCCGAGGCCCTCGCCGCCGAAGACGCCCAGAAAGCCAAGGACAAGGAAGATTCCTCGGAGGATTCCGGCGATGATCTTGGCGATCTTGGAACCGATGACGACAAGGACGCAGCGAATTCAGTGCCCTGACCGCTGCCGGTAGATTTCTTCCAGCCGATCCATGTGGGTTTCAAACGACAGCGCCGGCCGCAGGGCCAGGCAGGCATCGCTCATTTCCCGCCGAACCTGGGGATTCAAAAGATTCACCATCGCCGTGGATAGCGCATCGACATCCGCCGGATCGGGCAGGATATGGCCGTGCTTTGCTTCGGTCATGATCTCGCAAGCGCCGTTGAAGGCGGTGCTGATGACGGGCACGCCCATCGCCAGGGCTTCCAGCACGACAAGGCTGCATGAATCGTGGCGAGTGGGCAGCACGAAGAAATCGGCGGCCGCGTAAAAATCGGCGGATTGGGTCGTCTGCCCGGCGAAGATGATATTTTTTTCGACACCCAGCTTCTGGGCAAGCTGCCGGCTTCGCGCGGGATCGTCCTTGCCGACGACCAGCACCTTGATCGGCGACTCTCCGGTGATTTTCGCAGTCGCGGCGATTAATTCCGCGATTCCCTTCCGCTCGAAATGCTGGGCGATCATCAGGGCCACAGACGCATCGGGCGCGATTTCGAATTTCCGCCGGATCGTCATTTTCGCCGCCGCGTGCCGGGCGGGGTCGAAGACGTTCAGGTCCGTTCCATTGAAAAGCTTCACGAGCTGATCGCTGATATCGGGATAATATTGCAGCACCATTTTCTTGACGTAATCGGAAAGGCACAAAACCACCGGGCGATCCGGGCCATGGATCAGATTATTTTCCACCTTGGCGTAGAGCTTTCGCTTGCGGTTTAGACGATTGGCCAGCCCCCCGAGCGCGCGGGCCGCGGCGTTTTCGGCGGCCAGGTGCGTCTGCAGCGCCGCCGCCGCCATGCCCGAATGGGGATGATAAATATCGCACCGCCGGATCGGCAGCATGGAATGGATCAGGTCGTATTTCTTTCCGGAAAAGTGCCGCTCAAGATGGTCCAGAAACTGTAGATATCTTCCCGCGCGGGTAGCGGATTGCGCCGCGATGGGCACAAAATTTACCCCGGGGATTTCCCGGCCGAATCGCGTGGAGACCAGATCGACGCGGTGCCCGCGCCGGGCCAGCTCGGCGGCGATGTCGGCGGTGTAGCGCTCGGCGCCGCCGCGCTGCTCTTCCCCCCGGAAAATCACCAGCGCGATATTCATTGTCCGATTCCCATGACCGCGTTATACCTTATCTCCATGAGCGCACTTACCCAATCCGATCCCTACAAAGCCCTCCTGAGCCATTATCAAACGGTCTCCTCGCAGCACATGCGCGATCTTTTCGCCAAGGACCCAAAGCGCTTCGAGAAATTCTCATTGCGGTTCGGCGATATTCTCCTGGATTTTTCCAAAAATCGCATCACCGATGAGACGCTGCGGCTTCTGCTGGAACTGGCCCGCTGGGCGAAAATCGAGCAGTGGCGCGACCGCATGTTCCGTGGCGATAAAATCAACATCACCGAAAACCGCGCGGTCCTGCACATCGCCCTGCGCAACCGGTCCAATCGCCCCATCCTCGTCGATGGGCAGGATGTGATGCCCGGCGTCAACGCCGTGCTGGCGCACATGCGCGAGTTTTCCGAGGCGATCCGATCGGGGAAATGGAAGGGATACACGGGCAAGGCGATCACCGATGTCGTCAACATCGGCATCGGCGGCTCCGACCTGGGGCCGGTGATGGTCACCGAAGCGCTCCGGCCCTATTCCAAGGCGGGGCTGCGCGTGCATTTCGTTTCCAACGTGGACGGCACCGACATTGCCGAGAAACTGAAAATCCTCAGCCCCGAAACATCGCTGTTCATCGTCGCGTCCAAGACGTTCACCACACAGGAAACACTCACCAACGCGCAAACGGCCAAGGATTGGTTCCTCGCATCGGCCAAAAATCCCGCGGCGGTGGCGAAGCATTTTGTTGCGCTTTCTACCAATGAAAAAGATGTGACCCAGTTCGGCATCGATAAGCAGAACATGTTCGAGTTCTGGGACTGGGTGGGGGGGAGATATTCCCTCTGGTCGGCGATCGGGCTTTCGATCGCTGTGTTCATCGGCATGGACAATTTTGAGCAGCTTCTGGCCGGCGCGTTCGCGATGGACGAGCATTTCTGCGCCGCGCCGCTGGATAAGAATCTGCCGGTGATCCTCGCGCTGATGGGCGTCTGGTACAACAATTTCTTCGGTGCCCAGACCGAGGCGATTTTGCCGTACGACCAGTACATGCACCGTTTCCCCGCGTATTTTCAGCAGGGGGACATGGAATCAAACGGCAAGAGCACCGACCGCCAGGGAAAAACCGTCGATTATTCCACCGGCCCGGTTATTTGGGGCGAGCCGGGCACCAACGGCCAGCACGCTTTTTACCAGTTGATTCACCAGGGGACGAAACTGATCCCGGCGGATTTCCTGGCTCCCATGGAATCGCAAAACCCGGTGGGGCGGCACCACGTCATTCTGCTCTCAAATTTCTTCGCGCAAACCGAAGCGCTGATGAAGGGGAAAACCGATGCCGAAGTGCGGGCGGAACTGACGAAGCAGGGGATTACGGGCGCTGCCCAGGACGAGCTGACGCCGCATAAAATTTTCACCGGCAATCGGCCGACCAACAGCATTATGTTCCGCAAGCTGACGCCGCTGACGCTGGGGTCGCTGATCTCGATGTACGAGCACAAGATTTTCGTGCAGGGAATTATCTGGAACATCAACAGCTTCGACCAGTGGGGCGTGGAGCTTGGCAAGCAGCTCGCCAAGGCGATTCTTCCGGAACTGGACAAGCCGGGCGAAATCACCAGTCACGACAGCTCCATCAACGGGCTGATCAATTATTTCAAAAGCAATCGAGGCGGGTGAGGGCGAGGTGGAGATGGAGATTCGCCGCGCCACCGCTGACGATGTGCCCGCCGTTTTGCCGATGGTGGCGAAAATCTGCGCCCTGCACGAGGCGTGGGATTCCGCCAAATACGGATTTCTCCCCAGCCCCGAGCAGCGCTATCGCCGCTGGCTGGCGGCACGGCCGGACGACGATCGCGCGGTGTTTCTCGTCGCCGAACGCGAAGGGCGGCTGATCGCGTTTCTCATCGGCGACGTCGAGGAGGAAATCCCCATTTACCGCGTCCGCGAATTCGGATTCATCCACGATGTCTGGGTCGAGGAGGAGTATCGCCACGAAGGCATCGGCCGGCAGATGGTGATGCTGGCGATCGAGCATTTCCGGCAGATGGGCGTGTCCCAGGTTCGCCTCGACACCGCGCTGGCCAACGAGGCGGCGCGAAAACTCTTCGCCTCGTGCGGATTTCGCATCAGCACCATGGAAATGATCCTGGAAATGTGATGGATGCGAATCCCATGCAAACCGCCAGGGAACTTCACCGCGCGGGCCGGGCAGCCGAGGCGCAGCGCATTTGCCGGGAAATCCTCGCCGCTGATCCCAATCATGCCGGCGCCCTGAACCTGCTGGGCGTGATGGCGGCCGAAGCGGGCGATGTTGACGAGGCGATCAGCCTCATTCGCCGGGCGCTGGAAATCCAGCCGGATTTTTCCGGCGGGCACAACAATCTCGCGGCCCTGCTCAAACGGATGGGCCGCATCGACGAGGCGATGGAATCCTACCAGCGCGCGGTTCAGCTCGATCCAAGTCAGGCGGAGATTCATTACAACATCGGAAATATTCTTTACCCGCTGGCGAGATACGACGAAGCGGTGGAGGCGTATCACCAGGCCCTGCGCATCAAGCCCGATTATGCCGATGCGCACAACAACCTTGGGCTGGTCCTGGCCGAGCAGGGAAAACTGGACGCCGCTATCGAAGAATGCCGCGTGGCCCTGCGCATCGAGCCGGACAACCCGCACGGATATGTCAATCTTCTTTACGCGCTGTATCACTATCCTGATTACGGGTGCGAGCAACTGCTGGCCGAAACCCGGCAATGGTCGCGGCGGCTGGGGCGCACGGCGGATTATTCGCCGCCCGAGGGTGGTGGGGCGGCGCGGCGGTTGCGGGTGGGATATCTCTCCTCTCTATTCAGCAAGTGCGCCGATGCGCATTTCATTGTTCCGTTGCTGGCCAACCACGAGCGGGGGATGTTCGACGTTTTCGGCTTCACCTGCACGCCCGGCGAGGATGAAATAACCCAGCGGATCCGCGCGCACTGCGATCACTGGGTCGATTTGCGCGGTCTGCCCCCGGCCCAGGCAGCGCAAGTGATTCGCGAGCGGAAGATCGATGTGCTGATCAGCATCGGTCCACCCGCCGACACGAGCGCGACCATCGCCGCCACCCGCTGCGCCCCGGTGCAGATGACCTGGCTGACGTTTTCCTCCTGCACGAGCGGGCTGGATTCGATGGATTACCGGATTTCCGATCCCTATCTCGATCCGCCGGGCGAGGCAGAAAAATTCTTCTCGGAAAAAACCGTCCAGTTGCCGCGGACGGCGTGGTGTTACGATCCGCTGATCGAATCTCCGCCGATGGCGCCGCTGCCGGCGATCGCCAATGGCTTTGTCACCTTCGGCTCCCTGAACCGCTTCAGCAAGATCAATCCGCGGACGATCTCAGTATGGGCCGAAATCCTCTTGGCCACGCCCACGTCGCGGCTGCTTATTCTCGCGGTACCGGGCAGCCATCGTCAGCGGGTGATCGACGAATTTGAAACGCTGAGGATCAAAGCCGATCGAATCGAGTTCGTCGATCGCCAGCCCCGGCCGCAGTATCTCCAGCAATATCATCGCGTCGATATCTCGCTGGATACGTTTCCCTTTTCCGGGCACACGACCACGCTGGATTCGCTCTGGATGGGCGTGCCGGTGGTGACGCTGGCGGGCCGGACGACCGTGGGGCGCGCGGCCTGCAGCGCGCTGCAAAATCTGCAAATGCCGCAGCTCATCGCCCAATCGCAGGGGGAATATTTGGACATCGCAACCCGACTGGCGGGCGATATCGCCGCGCTGGCGGAAATGCGAGCCGGGCTGCGCCAGCGGATGCGTGAATCACCGCTGATGGATGCGGCGGGTTTTGCCCGCGAAATGGAACAGGTTTATATGAGCGTCTGCGGGTGGAAAAAATAAAACAGGGGCGGCAACGCGCCGCCCCTGTTAACGGTGTGGGAGATGCAAAAATCGTGTGCTCAGGCGGCGATCCGTCGCCGACGCTGATTCATCAGACGGCAGCGGATATTCACGTCATCCTCAGCCTGAATGTGCAGAGTTTGTCTTGGCGCAGCGCTCGGGCAATCGGTAAACACGGCAGCCTGTGCCGTGAGAATTTGGACGCCGAAACAATTGAGCTGGTCGAAAAACGCAATGTCGATCGCGGGCGCGGCGGCGTCACCGTTGCTGTTGATCGGGTGCGCGTTGCTGAGCGCGAATGGGGTGTGGGTGAACTGGTGAATCCCCACGGTGGCCGGAGCTGGCGCGGAGTCGCTGATCACCGACCAATTTCCCAGAGCGGGATCGGCGAGTTGCTGCGTCCGCTGCAGCGGTGGGGCGGCCTGCGGCGATTTGGTCATATAAACGATGTCGGTCTTCGCCGAGCAGGAGCTGATCGCCGCGCCGCCAAGCTGGTATTCGTCCAGTGCCGCGTGAACTTCCTGCCGCAGGGCGACCGATGCCGGTCGAACCTGGTTTGGAAACCGCACGATTTTGGCGGCGGCGTCCACGAACCCGTTGTCCGATGATTGCATGATGAGTGCCATGACTGTCTCCCATTACCGTGTTTCCCTCGAAAATCTGCGGGCGCGGCCCACCGTGAGCCAATACCCAACGAATATCTCGATTCTATCAGATGCCATCATAATTGACCGACCTGAATCGTTCAGATCGACCCGATCGATGGCGCTAAACTGCGCTGATCGAACGCCTGTGCTCGTGAACGTGCGCGAGCGGCGTTGATCTCGCTTGCGCACCGGCGACCATCTGGATCGCCGCGAGCCTGCTGGACTGGAGCTTATTCCTGCCTCGCGCGCACGCCGCGGTTTAACCGCCGATGCGCGCGCGAGCCGAGAATAAGCGCCATGCCAGAATTCCCTGCCAGGTTTTTATGCTTGAGCGCGTACTCCATTTTCTCCGCGGTCTTGCGCGGGATATCGAGACAAATCGTTCTGTGGCGTTGCCTACGGCATCCTATGCACGGACGGCATCATGCGCCGCCGACCTGCACCATGTCGCGGTGGTCGGCATCTTCATCTCGGCGCCGGGGGCGGCTGAGGAACATGCCGCCGATGCCCAGCATCGCGATGGTGCCGCCCACGGGTTCGGGCACGCTCACCGCCGAGCCAGTGATGTCCTGGTCGCCGGTGATGACGTACGAACCGCTGCACATCGGCAACGTCGTGCACCATTCAAATCCCCACTCCGGATCGCCGGAGGCGTTTTTCTGGTCGTTGAGCGCGGCAGAGACGCTGCTGCTGGAAATCGTGTTCAACAGGTTGGGGAACGTGTTGGCTTCGTATTCCTGGGCCATCGGGCTGACGACCGTCTGGGCCTGGTAGCCGTTGCCGGTGACGGTGGCAGTGTCCTTGTCGCTGATATTTACGGTTTGTCCCGTGGTGGAATCGCCCAGGTTGAAGTTCGCGTATTGGAAGAAGTTCACCTTTTCCGATTTGCCGGTCTCATTATCGATGGAAACGGAATCGGTGAGATCCGAAGAGTCGGACCCCGGCTGGCCGCCGGTCAGGCTGTACGTGACCGTGATCTGAATCCCATCGTCGGTGGGATAGACCAGCTCGACGGTGTCATTCTCCCCGTCGCCGGTGGTATCCATCTTGTGTACTTTGGGAGTGCCCAGGGATTGCAGCGGCGACTGGCCGGCCTGGTTGCCCACGCTGAACCAGAACCATTCCTGGTTGAGCTGGTTTTGCGAGTTGATGGTCCAGTCCTCGACGCCTGCCGAGCTGTTGGGGTTGATGGTGACGGATGAGTTGCCGTTTTGCAGCAGCACATTCGCCGCCAGGGCCGGCTGGGCTATTGAAACGCCCAGCACCGATGCCGCCGCCGCGGCAGCGCCCAGGACAGCAGACTTACAACGAAACAGGCGGGAAGTCCGATGATTTATCCGATGGATTGATTGATGCGTCTTCACGATAATCTCCCACTACCGATGAGGATGTTGCACGATCCATTTCTCCGCGGGCGCAAACGAAGCGCCCGCTCTCCTTTTTCAAGCCCTGTTGATTTCAGGCGCTTTTGATCTGCGAAGCCTTGACAGCCGCGGGGCGCTCGAACTTGCCGGCGAGCACATTGGTGACCGCCTGCTGGCGCATCCGCGAGGTGAGCTGCATCAGTTCACTTCCGCTGGGGGTGGAATCGAACAGCGTCGAGCAGCCAAACATGCGGGCTTTGACTTCCTGCTGTTCGGTGATGGGACCGCCGACGAGCGCCCACTTCTGATTGGGGAACGCGGTCTTCATATGGCGGAGGAAATCCCAGGTGGACATATCGGGAATTCGCATGCCCACGAGCACGACGTCGAAGCTGACCATGCGAAGCATGTCGATCGCGCGGCGACCGTTGTGCACCGCGTGATAGTTCAGCTCTCCGGTGCCGGTCGCCGGCGCCGGCGCGTCAACGCAAATTCCCAGAACCGCAACGTGATCTTCCTGGCACTTAAACATGGCGAAGCTCCATTCGAAAGTTTTTTGTGATGGGATCGATTCACCACACGGCGATTTCGATCTCCACTCCAATGACGTGGATCACTAGAGCGAGAACCGTGCCGCCCGCGTAAACGCAAAAAAGATTGCGCGCAACTCACACAAACGAATCGCGTTGCGTGGAGAGGTGTGCGGCGGAACCAAAAAACTACGAATGCAGTAAAAAGGTTATTTTAACCATTGGGTTTCGCGCTAAAATCACCGTAGGGCCAGTGAATATGAGGAGTTATGGCTAATCAGGTTGTTTTGAGTCGGGAGGTATCAAATGAACATGCGCGGGTGCTGGGATCTGATCTTTATAGTTCGATCGCTTGCCACATCTGGCGGAATGCGGTTTCGATCTCCCGCACAAAGCCCCGCGCATCGGTCAGTGGAGAGGCCAGCATGCGCGAACGAAGCGTCTGGCGAAGCTCGGCAAGATGTGACGGATCGGAGGCCAGCGCTGCGGCGATGTGGACGTATTGCTGCGGCGTGCGGGCGATGAGTTCCGTAAGCTCCAGGTTGGTGAGTTGCGACAAGCCGGCCCGGCCAACCACAGTCGATCCAACCAGCGTCACCACCGGCACCCCCATCCACAGCGCATCGAGGCTGGTGGTGTGGCCGTTGTACGGAACGGTGTCCAGGCCGATATCGATTTTGTAATACATCTCGAAATATTTTGGCCGCGGCAGGTTGGCGGTAAGCCCGATGCGCTGCGGATCGATTCCCTGCGCGCTGAACTTTTCCAGCAGCGTTCGCCGCGCGCTCCCGTCGGGGCAAAGCAGGATCAGCCGCGAGCGATCCACTGCTTTCAGAACTTCCGACCAAAGTTCGATCATTCCCTGGTTCACCTTCGCGAAATTGTTCAGACAGCCAAACGTGATGAACTGGTTGCTTAGCGATGGCGGTGGGGACACCGGGAAATCGGCGGTGGCCGGATCGTAACACCAGAAACTGTGGGCGAGGCGGATCGTCTTTTCCCGGTAAAACGCGTCGTTTTCACCGGGGGGATCGAGATATGGATCGCTCAGCCGATAGTCGATCGCATCCAGGCCGGTCGAACCCGGATACCCCGCGAAAGTCATCTGCACCGGCGCGGGCTTTTGCGCGAAAAGCAGCAGCCGGTTGTTCCCCAGATGCAGGGAGAGATCGACCAGAATGTCGATCTGATCGCGGCGAATCATCTCCGCAAAGCGGGAATTGGAAACCCCGACGGTGCTGCGCCACTGGTCGCAGCGGCTTTGAAATTGGGCGGTGATCGAATCCGGCCGGGCCACGTCGCCGTAGCAGAAGATCTCAAATGACTGATGATCGTGCTCGCGAATCAGCGGCAGGACATTTCGCCCGATCACATGATCGCGAAAATCGGGTGAGACATATCCGATGCGCAGCCGGCGATCGGGATTGCGATCGATCGCGTGCGGGACGATCGATTTTTTCAGCGGTTCGGCGTGCTGGTGGTTCCAGCGGCGAAGCTCGCTCGAAATCATCACCGCATCGATCCCGGGCGAAAAAAGCAGCAGCAGGATCAGATTGCTGTGGGCCGTCGGATATTCCCCCTTGAGCGACATCGCCTGCCGGTACGCCGCCCGCGCTTCGTCGAACTGGCCGACCTCCACCAGCACGTTCGCCAGATTGCTGTGCGCCAGCGCCAGATCGGGCTTGAGCGCGATCGCCCGGCGATAGGCCGCGATGGATTGATCGAGCTGCCGCTTGTCGCGCAGCACGGCCCCGAGATTGGCGTGGGCCGAGGCGTAATCGGGCTTGAGCTGAATCGCCGCGAGATACGATTCCCTCGCCTCGTCGAGCCGCCCCAGCGATTTAAGGGCGTTACCGAGGCTCACGCGCGCCTCGGCGGAGCCGGGCTTCAGCCGCACATAATCCCCGAAGGCGACCACCGCCGGTTCCATTTGTCCGGTCGCGACGAGGGACATCCCCAGATTGTGATGGGCGCTGGAGAGATCGGGCTTGATTCGAATCGCGTTCCAATACGAGGCAACCGCTTCGATGTGCCTGCCCGTCGATGCAAAAGCGAAGCCAAGATTATTATGCGCTTCGGCTGATTTGGGCGCAGCGGCGGCCGCGCGTTGCAGAAAATCGATGGCGATGTCCCACTGATTTTTCTGACCGGCAAGCATGCCGAGAAGATTCAATGCATCGGCATGGTTAGGGTGCTCCGCGAGGACTTGGCGGTAGATCGCCTCGGCCTCGGCCAATCGTCCGCCGCGGTGATGGGAAAGGCCAAGTTCAAGCTGCTGCGCCGCGGTCATCCAGGGATATTGTACTGAAAAGAGCTACTGCGTCGGCTTGGCGATGGTGACGTATTTCACGCCGGCCCCGCGCAGGGCGTCTACGCCTCTGTCGCCCTACGGCAGGTGAGCCGGGACACGGCCGCTTCTATGGATGATATGTTTGGCGTGCCCATTCGATCCGGAGGGGTAGGGAGGCTTCGCGATCAGGTTTCTGAACGATACCGTCAGACGTACGAGTCATTATTGGCCGATTTAAGGCGAGGCCAACTGGTCCATGCGGACGAGACCTGGGTTCGGGTGAAGGGGCGCGAAGGCAAAGGTTACGTTTGGGTCTTTGCTAATCCAGAAGTCGCGGTGTACATCTACTCTCCCTCGCGGGAGGGGAATATTGTCCGCGATGCGCTATCTGAGTTCCGAGGAGTGGTGGTCTCAGACTTCTACGCTGCTTATGACACACTGGACTGTCCGCAACAGAAGTGCCTTGTCCATCTGGTCCGCGACCTCAACGACGATCTGGCCAAGAATCCGTTCGATGAGGAGCTTAAGAACGTGGCCGCCCGGTTCGCGTCCCTGATGCAGAGTATCGTTGAAACAATCGACCGATATGGCCTGAAAAACTCCCGCCTACGCAAACACAAGCCAGACGTGGACAACTTCTTCAATCGGTTGTCGGCGGCGTCCTGCGAATCGGAGATGGCTCGGTACTACCAGCACCGTTTTCTGAAGTATCGTAATAAGTTGTTCACTTTTCTGGATTATGATGGTGTACCTTGGAACAACAACAACGCAGAGAACGCGGTCAAGCGATTCGTGACCCGTCGGAAGGGAATGGGGGGAACTGCCGCCTTCTCTGAGAAAGGTATCCGCGACTATCTGGTCCTGCTGAGCATCTACCAGACGTTACGCTACCGACAGCTTAACTTCTGGCAGTTCCTACTCTCAGGCGAGACAGACATCGCGGCATTCACCGCCAAATATGGCTGAGCGACACGGCAAATGGATATTTTCGGTGGCACGTCGGCGCTTGCGTGACGATCGCCGGGCACCGCTGTTTCGCACATCCTGAATGACCACGCCACCTCACACTGTTTGGTTCCAGGCAAAGAAACCAACGATATCGGAGACTTTGTGCCGCCGGCCAGACGCGGACCGCGAGTTGCCGGCGCAGTGTTAATTGCCGTAAAACTATTCCTCGTCGCGCGATGCCGAGCCAATGCGTTCACGGTGTTTGTGCGCCATCGCCGCGCGTTCATCGGTGTCAGCATCCAGCCAATGCAGAATCAATGCTTCAATGACGCGCTTCGGATTGGCAAGGTGGGTGGCGCAGTCGTCCTCAAACGCCTCGAATAACTTTGTGTCAAAGCGGTAAGTCCGCTGGATCGTCTTGGGCTTATCATCCGGTTTGGACGAGCGAGCGGCATTCTTAACTCTTGGCATTGTTGAATTCTGCTCCTGTTTAATCCCGATTATACCGACCATTCCAGAAAAGACACCAGAAGAATAGGGACTGCTGCGCAGGCAACTTGGGGATTCCCGCTCCCGGCCCATAGCTCGATTGTGTGCCGTGCCGGGGGTTGTCAATGTCCCTCCCCGTGATTACACGGGGAACCCCTCCCGCTGGGCGATCCACATTGACAACCCCCGGCCCGGCAGGAAAACCCTTCCGCTATGGGCCAGGAGCGGGGAAGAATGCGCGGCGAAAAGAAGCCGCCGGAGACCGGCGATGAGCCGGGGATTACCGTTTAACTTGGAGAATACCGTTGACTTTTACTATAACCAATATACCATACAATCACCTAACATGGTCATGCCGCTATCTCAAACCGCCACGCCCACACCTACCGCAACAATTCGGCTGGCTATCTCCGCCGATGAAATGGCCGAACTATTGGGAATCAGCCGGGCGCACGTCTGGCGGTTGCATAGCCAGGGGCGAATACCCCGGCCCGTTCGATTGGGGCGGGCAGTCCGATGGGATCGGGCAACGATTGAGCGTTGGCTTGCCGTCGGCGCTCCACCACGCGAGCGGTGGGAAGCGATGCACAAAGGAAATAACTGAAATCCAGGAATCGAATCTATCCCGCACATCATTAAGATGTCTGAATCAGTCGGAAAGGATAAACCCATGCGCGTATTCAAGACAACGTATCGTGACCGCCAAGGCGTGACCCAGGAGTCGAGCAAGTGGTATGTGGAATTCCGCGACCACGCCGAAACCATCCGTCGATTGCCGGCTTTCACCAGTAAGCAGGCCAGCGAGGCGTTTGGACAGAATTTGGAAAAGCTCATCAGCTATCACCGGGCGACCGGTGGTTTGACCGATCCGGTGTTACAGCAATGGCTTTCGCAGATTCCACAATCCACAAGGGAAAGGCTGGTAGAGATCGGGTTGCTCGACGGGGAAAGAGCGGCGGTCTCTAAGCCGCTCAGCAAGCATCTCGATGATTTTGCCGAATCGCTCAAATCCAAAGGCAGCACCGCGCGGCATGTAGAATTGGTCAAGAGCCGGGCAAGCAAGGTGATCGAAGGGTGCGGCTTCCAGCATTATTCGTCGATTTCCGCCAGCAAGGTGCTTTCACACATCAACGGTCTGCGGCAGGCCAAGAACGGAATCAGCGCTCAGACGTTCAATTTCTATCTGCAAGCGATCAAGCAGTTCTGCCGGTGGATGGTTAAGGATCGGCGGGCAATCGAGAATCCGCTATTGCATTTGCAAGGGCTGAATGTGCGTACCGACCGTCGCCATGACCGCCGCGCGATGTCGTTGGAAGAGCTTACCTTGCTGCTGGAAATCGCGACGGATGGACCGGTGCGGTTCAATGTCTCAGGCCAGGAGCGGGCGTTGCTCTATCGGTTGGCGGTTGAAACAGGGTTGCGCGCTGGAGAGCTGCGCAGCCTATCGCCAGCATCGTTCCGCCTCAGCGGAAGCGAGCCGACCGTCACCGTGGCCGCCGCGTACTGCAAGAACCGCCGGGAAAGCACATTGCCGCTCAGGCCGGATACTGTCGAAATGCTGGTTGCGCACTTGAAGCGTCGGCAAGCGGACGACTGCGCGTTTGCCGTTCCGCCCCGTCAGCACGTGGCGAAAATGATCCGGGCCGATCTTGACGCGGCGCGGGCAAAATGGGTCAAAGAGGCGAAGAACGATGAGGAACGAGAACGCCGCGAGAAATCTGATTTCCTTGCCTACACCAATCACGCCAAGCGAAAGGCTGACTTTCACGCCTTGCGGCACACCTTCATCAGCAACCTTGCCGCCGGCGGAGTGCATCCAAAGATCGCGCAGACGTTGGCGCGGCATTCCACGTTCGCTTTGACGATGGAACGCTACTCGCACAGTGACCACGATAAAGAATTGGCGGCGATGCGAGCGCTTCCGAATCTGCCCAAGCCAGCGCCGAAGTCGTTGAAAGCACCAGAAAATACGGGCGATTCCGCATCGAGCGTCTTGGCGTTTTGCTTGGCGCAAAACGGTACATCAGGGGAGATTTCGGGAGACTCCGGTAGACTGAATGAGGAAGATAAAACCGCATCACAAGCTGCGGATGAAACGCAACTTGCGGCGGTTTGTAACGGAGGAGGTGAGATTCGAACTCACGAGACCCTTGCGGGCCTACCGGTTTTCAAGACCGGCGCAATCGACCACTCTGCCACTCCTCCGGAAATTTTGTGGCGCTCATCGAAGTTTAGCTGCATATTCCCGTAAGTTCAAAAGCCGTCAGCTTCGCCAGAAATCCGGCAGGCCGCTTGAGACGAAACTCGCGGTGGCGTGCAGGCGGTCGCGGAAGGAGGCGGCTTTCTCTTCCTGCCCCAGTATCCGGCGAACCGTATATTGAACGGAAAGAATCAGCAGCCGCAGCGGCAGGTCGAGCGTGACGAGCGTTTTATACATCACCGCGTCGCGGCGGCCGTGGTGCTTGCGGAGATATCTGGCCCAGCCGCATTCGTAGTTGCGATAGACAAATCCGCGATTGGCGCGCGAGCTGACGCGGCCAAGGTGCTCGACCTGGGCGTCGGGGACATACTGAATTTCCCCGCGGGCAAGCAGCCGGCGGCAAAGATCGACATCCTCGACGCCGAACCCGAATGATTCGTCAAACCCGCCGCAGGCCTCGAACGTGCTGTGGCGAATGATCAGGGCAGCGGCGGCGAGCTGGCCGACGGGCCCGGGATAATCGGGATGAAACCCGTCGCGGCGATATCGGCGATACGCCCCGCGGAAAATCCCAGTCCATTTCAGCAGCTCAATGGTATTCAGCAGCGCCATCATGCTGGGAAAATTTCGACCCGAGCGCTGGGCTTTGCCGTCGGCGCCGATCAGTTTCGGCCCCGCGGCAACGACATCGGGATGCTCATCCATGAATCGAATCAGCGTCTGTAGCGCCCCCGCCCGTACGAGGGTGTCGTTGTTCAGCAGAAGCAGAAGCGGCGCCGTCGCCGCTCGGGCCGCCTGATTGTTCCCCCGGGCAAAGCCGGCGTTTTCGCCGTTTCGCTGGAGAATCACGCCGGGAAACTCGGCCGCCACCATTTCCGCGGAGCCGTCGGCCGATGCGTTGTCCACGATAATGGTTTCAACCGCTATGCCCCCGCGCGTGGAATCGATAGACGCCAGCAGATTGCGCAGCATCTCCCGCCCGTTCCAGTTGACGATGAGGATGGAAAGCTGGGGAAAGCTACTCACGGATGCGGATATTCCTGATGCATGGGCAGTTTCATTTTCGTTCCCCTCGATACTCGTTATACTGCAATCGCACCGCATGGCGATCAGCGAGATTCATCTAGAAGGGCGTGGACAGGATATCATGGCGGGGGCGAAGTCGGATGTTCTTGAACTTGATCTCCAGCCTCAGCGCAGCAGGGGCCGGCCGCTTTCTCTCGAATTGCTGGACCTGGTCGATCGCCGGCGATGGTTCATTTTCTGCGGAATAGCCCTTGCCTATCTGCTGGCGTTTAACGGTCAATGGCTCATCGAGCCGGATGGGGGGCTCTATCTGAATCTGGCGCGGAATCTGGCCCTGGGACGCGGATATACCTACGCGGGGATCCATCACGAAACGGTCTACCCGGGGTTTCCCCTGATCCTCGCCGGGCTTTACAAGCTTGCGGGAAACCACCTGATTCTCGCGGCGGATGTGTTCATTCTGCTCTGTTCGGCGGCGACGCTGGCGCTGGTGTATCGGCTAGTACTGCTGGCGTACGACCGCCCGACGGCGGTGCTGGTGACGCTGGGGGTGGGGCTGTCGCACGAATTTTTCGAGTACAGCTTTGAAATACTGACGGACATGCCCTTTTTGATGGGCGTGATGGCCGTGCTGGTGGGCCACGAGGCGATTTTCGGCCCCGGCCGCGAACGGCGCGGGCGATGGTGGGATTGGGCACTTCTCGCCGCCGGTGCGATCGTTGCCACCAGCACCCGACCTACGATGATCGGATTGCTCCTGGCGTGGATCGCGGCGCTGCTCTACGCGGCGCTCATCCAGCGGAATCTCAAGGCGTGGGTGCCGGTTGGGATCATCGCCGGCGTGGTGGGGATATTCGTTTTGTTCGATCCTCGCCGCGCGGCGGGGCACTTGCTGCCGATGGGATATGAACAATATGCGATCAACCAGCTTTCGCAGCTCGGCGGGCTGCGGCTTACCGCGACGGCAAATATTCGCGCGCTGCTCGATCCCATCCTGGTGAAGTCCGCATTTGGAATGCGCCTGCTGCCGGGGATGAACGGCGTTTTCGGAATTGCCGTAGCGGCGGCGGCGGTGGCGCTGATCGCCAAGCGGCTGCTCTGGGGGCTCTGGGTCATCCTCACCCTGGCGGCGGTGATCCTGTTCGTTTCCAACGATCGATATCTCCTGGCGATTTTGCCCCTGATGGTGCTGGGCTGGTGGAACCTGGTCCGGAAGATCAACCTGGGAGTGCCGGGACGGCTGGGCAGCGCGATTGCGCTGCTGCTGCTGACCTTGGGAATGGCGCCCAACATCATTCAGGTCGTCGATACGATTTACCACCAGCGGCTGCACCCGTTCCTGGCGGAATATCGCGACGGAAAATATGACGCTTTCGCCCGCATCGCTCCGGACGTCGCCCGTGACACCGGCCCGCGGGATGTGATCCTCTGCCCGACCAAGTCGGCAAGGATGATCGCGTTTCTTGCCGATCGAATGTGCGTCGAGGAAAACGAGCCGTATTCCGGCGCGGATCATCTGTTCGTCATCATCGATCCCCTCGATGTCGAGTTCGTCCACTGGCTGAGCGCGGAGAATATCCAGCCGGTGGGGGAGATTCTGGCCAGTGCAAACCGTCGCGGCGGACTGCCGACGATTTATCTGATGCGCGCCCAGATGGGCACGGCGAAATAATCCCCGGCGATCTTTTTTTGGGTAAACTTGCCTCCAAGGTGCAAAGGCGAATTCTTCTCCTCGTCACGGATTTGCGGATCGGCGGGACGCCGAGCGTGGTTCGCGAACTGGCGCTGCGCCTCGTGGAAGACGCGGAATTTCACGTACACGTAGCCTGCCTCGACCACGGGGGGCTGGTGGGAGAGCAGTTGAAATCCCGCGGCATCGCCTTGACGCCGCTGAATGCCACGGGCCGGTTTGATCTGCGCGTCGTGGGGCGGCTGGCGCGCTTGATCCGGAGGGAGAAGATCGGCACGGTCTTCAGCTTTCTGGTCCACGCCAACGCGGCGGCGGCGATGGCATCTTATTTCACCAGCGGCGTTCGCTTCCTGCAATCAATTCAAACGACACAGCCCAATCCCCGCTGGCACTGGAAAGTGCAGCACACGATCGCCCGCCGCGCGCAGATGATCGTCGTGCCATCCCCGTCGGCATCCGATGCGGCGATGCAGTGGGCCGGCGTCGACGAAGCAAAGCTGCGCGTGATCCCCAACGCGGTCGATATCGGCGAATTTGATCGCATCGCGCACCAAGGCAACGGCCGGCGCATTGGATTCATCGGCCGGCTCGATCCCATCAAGCGCATCGAAGACCTGGTCGCCGCCATGCCGCTTCTGCCCGAGGATTACAGGCTGGATATTTTCGGCGATGGGGAAATGCGCAAATCGCTACAGTCGATGATTTCCAGCCGGCGCCTCGAGCAGCGCATCACCCTGCACGGCGAGATTGCAGGGCCGGCGCCGGCCCTGTCGCAGATCGACCTACTCGTGTTGCCGTCCGATGCGGAGGGATTTGGGCTCGTGCTGATCGAGGCGATGGCGGCGGGCGTGCCGGTCATCGGCACGAACGTGCCGGGCATCCGCGATGTGATCGAAAACGGCGTCAGCGGCTTGCTGTGTGAGCCGAGAAATCCGCGGGCGCTGGCCGATGCGATCGCGAAAATATCGGGCGATGCGATCCTGCGCGAAAAGCTGGTCGCCGGCGGCATCGAGCGCGTGCGGCAACGTTATGACTGGTCGAAAGTGATCGAGTCCTATCGTGACCTGCTCGGTTAATCGTACCGCAGCGGTTGTTCGCCTTTGGGGCGCGTTTTCCAGCGGCGATGAAGCCACAGATATTGGCTCGGGTCTTCGCGCACGAAATCCTCGATCGCCTTGGTGTATCGCTGGGTGATGTAGATGAGCGGATCGGGCTGATCCTTCCAGTCGGCCGGCCAGATGATGTCCTGCGTCGCGAGCTTGAATCGGAATCGTCCGTCAATGCGCCGGGCGTAACCGATCAGCACCGGCACTTCATACTGCATGGCCAGCAATCCGATTGATTTGTACGTGCTGGCCTTGCGACCGAAGAAGTCGACGAAGATTCCCTTGCTGCCGGCGTTCTGGTCGGCAACGAAACCGACGGCGCCGCCGCTGCCGAGCAGGCCGACGATCTCCTGCGTCGCGCCCTTTTTCCCGACAACCTTCTGCCCCTGCCGCTCGCGCACCCCGAAAACAAATTCGCTGATATACGGATTGTCCAGCGGCCGTGCGACCGAGGTGGTTTCAAACCCCAGCGTCGCCAGCAGGTATCCCAGAATTTCCCAGTTTCCGTAATGGCCGGTGAGCATGATGAGCCCCTGCTTGCGGTTCATCAGCAGTTCCAGGGTCTGATGCAGGTCGCCCACCTCCACATATTTTCGCCAGGTGTCGACGCGCACGAGCCGGGTCGTGTGAAGCATTTCCACGCCAAGCATGAACATATGCTGCACGCTTTTCCTGGCGAGCATCTCGCACTCCTGCTGCGTGAAATGGGGGAAGCTCTGATGGAGGTTGGCGATGGCGCGGGCGCGGTGTTTTTTGTCGAAATGGCTCCATGCCGCGCCAAACAGCCGCGCCGTGCGAAGGTTCAGATCGACGGGAAACCAGTGCATGGCCATCGAAGTGATCCGCAGGCCCAGGTAGGCGAGGCGGTCGATGACATCATTGCGCGGTTTGGACATTGAATCCGATTCTTATCATAACACGTCTGATTTGAAGAGAGGCTCATCCACCAATACGGCTCATCTGCTTGTTGCCGTGATAGGAATGCGTCATCGGCTTAAGAAGAACGCACTGAACCATCGCATCAGCGATCGCCCGCGAAGAACAATCGGGCGAGCGGAGAATGGTTTTCAGATCGACTTCGCCGCCGTCAAACAGGCAGGACCGCAGCAGCCCGTCGGCCGTGAGACGCAGGCGATTGCAGGTCGAGCAGAACGGCTGCGACATGGCGCTGATGAACCCGATGCGGCCAAGGGCGTTGCTTGATGCGAGCATCCAGACGGTGGCCGGTCCCACGCCCGCTTCGGAACGGCGATCCCCCGACATAAGCGGCCCCAGATGTTTTCCAATGATTTCGCGGGCATCCGCCTCGCTGATGAATACGCCCAGCCCGCGTGACTGACCATCGCAACCAGCGGCAGGTCCCACCGTCGACTCGCCCAGCGGCATGTACTCGATGAATCGAACGGTAATCGGTCGATCAACCGTCAACCGCGCAAAGTCGGCCAGCTCATCATCGTTGATTCCGCGCATCATCACGCAGTTGATTTTCAGCGGCCCCAGTCCCACCGCAGCGGCGCGATCCAGCCCCGCGAGCACGGCAGACAGATCGCCCGTTCGCGTGATCCGTCGGAACTTGGCGGGATCGAGGCTGTCGATGCTCACCGTCACTCGGTCCAGACCCGCATCCCGCAGCGGCTTTGCCAGATCAGCCAGAAGCTGGCCATTGGTGGTCAGCGATAAATCCGCGATGCCGCCGATTCGCCGGAGCATCGCGATTAGGTTCACGACATCTCGCCGAACGGTGGGCTCGCCCCCGGTGATTTTGAATCGACGGATTCCGTGCACGTCGATGGCTGCACTGACCACGCGGGCGATTTCCTCGAACGTAAGAATCTCATCTCTAGGCAGCCAATCCACGCCATCTTCCGGCATGCAATACATGCAGCGATAATTGCACCGGTCGGTGATGCTGATCCGCAGCACCTTCACCGAAGATATATGCGCCGGTCCCGTGCCGAAATGAGCGGTTTCAGAGTGGATAGGTGCGATGGGAAGAAGCAGGTGGTTTCTCCTGAATTTACTGCATTAGTATAGGAGCGCGGCGGCGAATGGGAAACTGCGGGTGCATCCGCCGATTCTCCTGCTAAACTACGGCCGTATGGCCAAAAACATTAAAACCCGCGCCGAGGATTACGCGCAGTGGTATCTCGACGTGATCAAAGCCGCCCAGCTTGCCGATTACAGCCCGGTCAAGGGATGCATGGTCATCCGCCCCGAGGGATATGCGGTCTGGGAAGCGATCCAGCGCGATCTCGACCGGCGATTCAAGGAAACGGGGCATATCAACGCGTATTTTCCCTTATTGATTCCGCAGAGTTTTCTCGCGAAAGAGGCCGAGCACGTCGAAGGCTTCGCAATGGAGTGCGCGGTGGTAACGCACTCCAGGCTGGAAAAGGGCGAAAAGGGCCTGCAACCGGGTGGAAAGCTGGAAGAGCCGCTGGTCGTGCGGCCCACCAGCGAGACGATGATCGGATTTATGTATTCGCAGTGGGTGCAGAGCTACCGCGATCTACCGCTGCTGATCAACCAGTGGTGCAACGTCATGCGGTGGGAGCTGCGCACCCGCCTGTTTTTGCGGACCGCGGAATTTCTCTGGCAGGAAGGCCACACCGCCCACGAAACCGAATCCGAAGCGCGCGAGGAGACGCTGCGCATGCTCGACGTCTACGCCGATTTCGCCGAGAAGTTTCTGGCCATTCCGGTGGTGAAGGGGAAGAAAACCGATGCCGAGAAATTTCCCGGCGCCGAATCCACCTACGCCATCGAAGCCCTCATGCAGGATGGGAAAGCGCTGCAATGCGGCACCAGCCATTTCATGGCCCAGAATTTCGCCAAGGCATTCGACATTAAATTCCTTGGCCGCGATCAGAAAACGCAGTTTGCCTTCACCACAAGCTGGGGCGTGAGCACCCGCCTCATCGGCGCGATGATCATGGCCCACAGCGACGATGAGGGACTGGTCATTCCCCCCGCGGCGGCGCCGGTGGTACTGGCGATCGTGCCGATCTTCAAATCGGAGGATGAACGCAAAACGGTTGCAGAATTCATCGGCAAAGCAATCACAGCCATCACCGGCGACGCGGAAGACGCGGCCAGTTCCGGCCCCCGGCCTGCCGATGGCATCCGCAATTATTTCTTCGACCGCGTCACCGGTCAGAAAATCGTCGTCGATTGGCGCGACGCCCGGCCCGGAGACAAGCAATATCACTGGGAACAGCGAGGTGTTCCGCTTCGTATGGAGGTCGGCCCGCGCGATGTCGCCGGCGGCACGGCTATCCTCAAGCGTCGCCTCGACCGTGAAAAAATGTCGGTATCGCTCGCGGAGATGAGCTCCGCCTGGCTGCGGGACAAGCTGACCGCCATCCAATTCGCGATGTTCCAGAAGGCAAAAACCTTTCGGGACCAGAACATACGCGACGCCGCCGGCTATGAGGAATTGAAAACCATCCTCAGCGAGCACGGCGGTTTCGTTCGCGCCTGGTTCAAGCCCGATCGCGCCGCCGAATCAAAAATCAAAGAGCAGACCAAAGCTACGGTGCGCTGTATTTTGCAGGGCGAAGCAGGTCAGTCGGGCAAATGTATTTTGAGCGGTGAAACCACGGGCAGCCTCGTGCTATTCGCGCAGTCGTATTGAACTGACCCGGTTATACTCGCGGGGATGGGTGAGTGGACGGCCTCTTCCTATCCCGCTGCGGAGCCGCCAATTTCCGTGCAATTGACGATGATGCCTCCGCATCCCTGTCCCTATCTGCCGGATCGAACAGCCAAATTACGCGCCTTCCACGTCCCGCGGATCGATCCGCGCGTGTATCACGAATTTCTGGAATCATCCTTTCGCCGCAGCGGACTGGTGATCTATCAACCGGTGTGCCCCGGATGCCGCTCCTGCCTGCCGCTGAGGATTCCCGCCGCATCGTTCCGCCCCAGCAAATCACAGCGGCGCTGCCGGAATAAAAATACCGATCTGAAAGTCTCCTTCGGCCCGCTTTCCATTTCGGACGAAAAGTACGAGCTTTATCTGCGCTATCAGGCAAAGCGTCATGACTCCGTCGAGGAGGATGCGCGCTCCACCTTCGAAAGTTTTCTTTATCGCTCACCGGTTGATTCCGTTGAATTCACCTATCGCGACTCGTCAAACCGTCTGCTGGCCGTGGGAATCTGCGACGTTTGCGCGATTTCACTGAGCAGCGTCTATTTTTACTACGATCCAGCCCTATGCCGCCGGGGATTGGGAAATTATGGGGCCTTGCGGGAAATTGATTTTGCGGTCGAAATGGGAATCCCGTATTATTATCTCGGATACTGGGTCCGCGGTTGCCGAAAAATGGAATATAAAGCCGATTTCAGGCCCTGCGAGGCACTCTATCCGGATGGCTGTTGGCGGGCGATTAAGGACTAGACAAGATCGCGACGCCAACGATATCCTGAAACAGTTATGCCAGAGCAGGTTGGAGACACGCGAATGAGCGCAGTTCCCGCCATGAGTTCAGAGACCGCAAGCCGTCGCCAGCGCATTCTGGTGATTGAAGATCACACTCCAACGCGCCTGGCGATGGGCAAGCTGATTCGCCAGGCCGGCGCTGAAGTCGTCACTGCCCGCGATGGGGAAGAGGGCCTGAACTACTTGCTCACGCAGCGATTCGATGTGCTGCTGACCGATCTGCGCATGCCCGTCATGGACGGGTTCGAATTGCTCCAGCACTGCTCGAAATTGCCCCCCAGCCATCGCCCCAGCCGGATCATCGCCATCAGCGGTGAATATGAAGCCAGCGTCCTGCACGGCCAGCCGGTCCAGTTTCTCCCCAAGCCCTTCAATCTCTCCGCCCTCCTGGACATGATCGGCGGCAAGCCGAACTGATCGTTTAGCGGCCGCACTTGTGCGGCGTGTACGGCCATTACCCCACCGTCACAAACCCCTCCACGCTGCCCAGATCCTTAATACTCTGCGGCGTCACCAGCACCTTGGCCGAATCCCCCTTCGCCAGCGCCGGATGCAGCTTATTCGGCCGCTTGGTCCAGATCTGCCCGCCGCGGCGTTTGGGCAATTCGATGAAATTCCGGCTCCGTAGCGCCATCGGCCCACTGACCGCTTTATCCCGCATAAACAGCCGCTCCAGCGTCTTTCTCGCCGACGCGCGAGTGATGGTCTTACTGATAGTGACACGAACCGATTTTCCGGTTTCAAGCTTCAAAGCCATGACAAACCTCTTTGATGGTGCAAGGGGGCGGAAATATAGCAGATTCGGCGTCGTCGGCAAGCGTGTGCGAATCAAAGCGACGGTTAACTAAGGAAAATCGCCGGTTGCAGTCCAAAATATTTTGAAATCCGAACGATCGCCGATTTGCTCCATTCCCTGCGGCCATTCAGCATCTCGCTCAGTGAACTTTGCGAAATATCCAGGCATTTGGCCAGTCCATTGACGCTCATGCTTCGTTCATCCAGCAGATGCTGAATGATTTCCGCTGCCGTGATCTTTGACGTATCCAGACGCATGTTCGCATGGCGCTCGTAATCGGCGATCAGCGAAACCAGGACCGCCTTGTAATCCCGAACCGCCGGCCCTCGCTTTCCCGCGAGGCTGCGGAGCATTTCCCTGGCCCGCTGATGCAAACCGCGCGTGCGAATTGGCCGCAGGGGAAACGAAAGGATCAACTCCATGTAGGGATCGCGCGAAGCTGTTGAAACGGTTGTGGCCATTTTCAATATCTATCTTTCCATAAACCCTTATCGTATTCCGTATGGGTCAAAACGTCGAGAACGTCAACGATTCCGACGTCATAGTCGATCATGGTCAACAGGCGATACTCGTTTCCCTTGACGTTAAAAACTGTAACAACGACCTTGCTTCTCAATTTGACGCCATCCGCTGAGGGATACAGCTCGCGCACCTCGTTCAGATTGTTCCATTCGACGCTTTCGACTGTCGCGGCCCATGTTGCCAGCCACTTTCGCAGCGGAATATTTCGCCGTGCGGCACGAGACAAAACGTCCTGGCCGACAACCGTCATTATCGCATTATGCGATAGATTAACAAAAAAGGCCAAGTTACGGTGAGTAAATCGCGATCGTCGTGCCGGGGGGTTTTCTCATTAGAAATATTTAATCGATTTTCAAGCCGACCAGGGAATTCCTCACCGACTCAATAATCTGCTCCAGATTAAATCGCGGTCGGAATTCGATCACAGAGCGGATTTTGTCCAGCTTCGGCACCCGCTTCTGCATGTCGTCAAATCCCTGCCCGAAAGCCCGTTCGTAGCTGATGAATTCGATCGTGCTCGATGATTTGCACGCCGCAATCACCCGCCGGGCCAATTCGACGATGGAAATCTCCTCATCGTTGCCGAGATTAAACACCTGCCCGATCGCCAGCGGCTGGTCCATCAGCGCCGCGCAGGCGTGAACGACATCGCTCACATGGCAGAAACATCGAGTCTGCTTCCCGTCGCCGTACACCTGCAGCGGGGCGCCGGCCAGTGCGGCCGTGACAAACCGCGGCAGCACCATGCCGTACATTCCCACCTGTCTCGGTCCCACGGTATTAAACAGCCGCACGATCACCACAGGCAATCCGCGCTCCCGGTGATATGCCAGCCCCAGAAACTCGTCGATCCCCTTGCTGTACGCATAGCACCATCGGCTCGATCGCGTTGGTCCGACGACCACATCATCATCTTCGCTGAACGGCACCCGCGTCCCCTTGCCGTAAACTTCCGACGAACTCGTGATCAGCACCGGTCGGCCAAACCGTTGTGCCGCTTCCAGAACCACCTCCGTCCCATGAATGATGCTGCGAATCGTCCGCACCGGCTGATCGACGATCAGTTGCACCCCAACCGCCGCCGCCAGGTGATAGACCGCATCGCACGAAGCCATCGCGATATTGACGGCCCGCTCATTCTCCACGGAATCCCGAATTACCTGCACATCCGCCCGCTCGTGCAGCGTCGCCAGATTTTCCATCCGCCCCGTCGAAAAATCATCCAGGATCGTGACCGCATTCCCCCGGCTCACCAGCAATTCCGCCAGATGCGACCCGATAAATCCCGCCCCCCCGGTGACGAGGAATCGTTTACCCATAACCCAAAAGATTACGCCCCGCGCCTTCCCCCGTCCAGTCCCCCAATCGCCAAAGGTAGAAAAAAGGGGACATTCATAATTAAATATTATGAATGTCCCCTTTTTTCAATTCAGTGACGTGAACGCCCAGATCGCCGTCAGGTTGAACAGCGAATGGATCGTGATCGACACCCACAGATTCCCGCTGCGCTCATAGGCGTATCCCAGGCACAAGCCCAGAAAGAAAATCTGCGGCCAGGTCCACCACCGGTGAACGAGTGCGAACGCCGCCGCGGAGATCACGATCGCCGGCCAGGAACTCTTCGTGAAATGGCGAAAAAACGTCTGCACCAGCCCGCGGAAAAATAATTCCTCCGCCAGCGGCGCAATCACGCCCGCCGAGATCACGTCCGCCGCCCACAGCCATTTCGGTGGATTGTCCTTCAAAACCTCCAGCAGCTCGTGCGGGGGATGCACCTGGCGCAGATGCTGCATCGCCCAATCGGTGAAATTGTTGACGTAAAAAATCAGCGGCAGGACGATCAGGATTCCCACGAACCCGCCCAGCACACCGGTGGGAAGCCGGCGAAGATTGATCCCGGTTTCGCGCACTCCGCTGGGCCGCAGGCTGATCGTCGCGGCCAGCATGGTTAGAAGCGCCCCCAGCTCGGTGGCGCCTCCAAAGACGACGGTTTCGGCATCCGACAGCCCCGTCGTTGCCGGCTCGTTTTTCATCTTCAGCCGGGCCTGGTGAATCGATCCCAGCAGCAGCACGCAAATCGCCCAGGTTCCCAGTGCCAGGGCGAGAATGCGGAGGAAGACCAGCGGCGATTCGTCCGGCGACAGGCGCCCCCGGCCGATGTACCGCCGCGGCTGGAAGACACCCATCGCCGCAGCCCCCAAAATCGCGATCGTCGCCGCCAGCGGAAGCCAGAGATTGTTTGACATTCACAACTTCCGTTCTAAAACATTTCCGTCGCACATGAATATCCGTTGCCCATGAGTATCCTCGATGAAATCCTCGCAACCAAGCGCCGCGAGATCGCCGCCGCCCAATCCGCCACGCCGCTGGCGGAATTGAAGGCGAAAATCTCCGGGCTCGAGCGGCCGCGGAATTTTTTCCAGGCGATCACCGCCCCCGGCCGCAAGGCGCTGAATCTCATCGCCGAGGTCAAAAAGGCCTCGCCCAGCGCGGGCGTGATCCGCGCCGATTTCGATCCGGTGGACATCGCCCGCCAGTACGCCGCCGCCGGCGCCGATGCCATCAGCGTCCTCACCGATGAAAAATATTTTCAGGGCAAGCTGGCCGATCTGACCGCCGTGCGCCAGGCGGTTTCCCTGCCGGTGTTGCGCAAGGATTTTCTGATCGACGCTTATCAGGTGTACGAAGCGCGGGCCGCCGGGGCCGATGCGGTGCTGCTGATCGCCGAGTGTCTCGAAACCAGCCAGCTCATCGACCTGCAGATTCTCTCGACCGAGCTGAACATGACCTGCCTGATCGAGGTGCACGATCTGGACAACCTGATGCGGGTGCGCGACCACGTGATCGGCTTTCCGCACCGGAGTTACAGCCTGCTGGGGATCAACAATCGCGATCTGCGCACGTTCAAAACCGATCTGGGCACGACGCTCCGCATGTGCGAGTTGGTGGAAGACCGCCGCGTGCTCGTCAGTGAAAGCGGGATTCAAACACCGATGGACATCCGCAAGCTCGCCGCCGCCGGCGTCACCGCCGCGCTTATCGGCGAGAGCCTCATACGCAGCGGGGATATCGCCGGGAAGATTCGCGAATTGTTCGGAACCTGAAACCGCGTCACATTCCGCCCGGCGCCGCGCCACCGGCTGGCGGCGGGTTGCCGACGTTCTGCGTTCGCATATAGACCTGCATGGCCGCTGCCGTCAGCGCCTGGAGAAGCTGCGACGGCATGTACCCATCGCCGCGCACTGCCGAGCCGTCGGTGGACAGCGTCATCCCCATCGGGGGCAGGTTGTCCGGCAGCACCACGCCCATGTCGATCCCAAACATCTTCGCATATCCCAAACCGGTTGCCGCCCACAGATCCAGCGGGACGTAGACCACCGCGCAGCGCTGCGCCGGCAGTTGGGTCGAGACGGATTTAAGCGTGTTGGTCTTGGCCAGCGGATCATCGCCCGACTTGGCCGCGTCGATCGCAGCGCCCAGCGAAGCATCGTCGAGGCCCTGCACGCTCAATAGCGTCTGGTCGTTGACCGCGCCCGTGAGCGTGTCCAGCCCGTTCGGTCCCCAGCCCATCTTCATGAAATCATTCATCTGCGCGGCCCATGCCCCGCCGGCCGCATTGGTTGGCATATTGACCTGGCCCTTGATCTCATCAAAGGTGACGCCGTTGACCGTCCGGGCATCCTTGGCGTAAGTCATCTGCACACTGTTCGTCTGCACGCCCAGCGCTTTCATGGCGGCGAGTTCGGCGGGGATCAGCTCGCGCTGGCCTTCGATCATGGCCTTGGCGTCGCCGCGGCGAATCGAAACCATCTGAAACATCGCCCCCGCCCCGGCCTGTGCGGTGGGCATCGGCATGCCAAACGTCGAACTCTGCGTCGCCAGCGAAATCTTCCTCGCCGCGTTCAGGAAATCGTTCAGCGACGAATAATCCGGGCCCAGATCGGTGATCATCTTCTGAATCGGCGGCAGATATTTGTCCCAGAACCGCTGCGCCTCCTGCGGGCTTGCCCCCCCAAAGAGCATGTATTTCCCCGTCGCCAGTCCTTCCAGAAGCGAGTCATCGGTATTCTTCACGCCGGCGACATCAATGCCCCAGGAGGATGCCGGATCAAACTGGCACATCATCGTGCCGGCGATTCCGTCGGGGCTAAGGTTCAGGCTGAAGCTGGCCGCATCGGCGCTTTGGGCGAACTGCTGGCCGAGGTTCAGAAACTCGTTGGCCAGTTCCTTCGCCAGCGGCCCGTATTTCGAGAAATCCTGGCCCTGCTGGGCGGACGCCTGCGTCATGAGCTGATCGATTTCACTGGCGATCTCTTTGCGGTTCTTGTCGATCTCCGCAAGTATCTTCGGGCGCAGCGCCTTGAGATTTCCCAGCGCGACGATGTCCTTGCCGTCCAGTTCCTTGGCGGTCAGGCCGTCGACCTGAATGACATCCGTCGGCGGTTTGGCGACGATCGACGAAGTCGGGCTCATCGCGGCGTAGTCACCCCAGTGCGCGATGAATGTCAGTTGCCCCACCGGCTTGCCGAACTGCACCTGGGTAATATCCCCATCGGTTTTGGCATCCGGGAAATTGCCGATGAACTTCTGATAGTCCGACACCGGGATTAGCAGCAGTTGCGATCGGTCCTCGGGAGCGCCCGAGACGTCCGGATCGATAAACGCCCCGGCCAGCTCGCCCGAGCGGTTCACGCCCTCGGTAATCCCCAGGTCTTTGAGCGCGCTGTCCAGAGGCGTGGCCATATCCTGCACCATCTGCGAGATGCCAAGCTGATTGGAATAATTGGCAACCTTCGTGCTGGTGGCTTCCAGATCGCTGACCTTCACGACAAACAAGGCGCTTGCGGGCACTTCCTTGATGACCTGGGCCGAGGCCGCCGATCCAGACACGACGCCGATCCAGAGTGCTCCCGCCCATGCGATTGTCTTAGCCAGCTTCATGATTGCTTTGCCTTTCTGATGTTTCTGGAGTCAATCGTACAGGGCGGTGATTTGGCGTCAACGCGATAAATGTGCGGGGAAAGAAACGCGCCTCGCAAGCGAGGCGGCTAAACAGCGGCTTCACACCATTCTAAGAGCCGGGCCGTGTCGGCCCGGAATCAGAATTGATCATGGCATGGGAAACTTCTTGCAGAATTCGGCGACTTCCTGGCGGATTTTGGCCAACGCGGCGGTGTCGCTCTTGCTCACGATGGCGCGGTCAACGAAATCGGCGACCGGTGCGATGTCGGGTTCCTTCAGCCCGCGCGTCGTCAGCGCCGGAGTGCCGAGACGCAAACCGCTGGTGATCTTGGGCGGGCGCGGATCGTTTGGGATTCCGTTTTTGTTGGCGATGATGCCGGCGGCTTCCAGGGATTTTTCCGCGTCGGAACCGGTCAGGGATTCGCTCTTGGCGCGCAGGTCGATCAGCATCAGGTGATTGTCCGTCCCGCCGCTGACGATCCGATAGCCGCGCTGCTGCAAAGCGGCGGCGAGGGCCTTGGCGTTCTTGACGATCTGGGCCGCGTAGGTTTTGAATTCCGGGCGAAGCGCTTCTCCGAAGGCGACCGCCTTGGCGGCGATGATGTGCATCAGCGGACCCCCCTGGCTTCCGGGAAATACGCTGCGGTTGATTGCTTTGGCCAGCTCGGCGTCGTTTGTCAGAATCATTCCGCCGCGCGGGCCGCGAAGCGTTTTGTGCGTCGTGGTCGTCACCACGTGGGCATGCGGAAACGGCGAGGGATGCACGCCCGTCGCCACCAGGCCGGCGATGTGGGCGATGTCGGCCATCAGCACCGCGCCCACCTCGTCGGCGATCTTGCGGAACATCGCGAAATCAATCGTCCGCGAATAGGCGCTGTAGCCGCACAGGATCATCTTGGGCTGAATTTCCTTCGCCCTGGCGCGGACGTTCCCAAAGTCGATCTGCTCAGTCTTGGGATCGAGTTCGTAATGCTCCGGTTTATAAAAAATCGCCGATGTGTTCAGCTTCATGCCGTGGCTGAGATGACCGCCGCTGGCGAGGTTCAGGGACAAATATCGGTCGCCTGGCTGCATGATGGACATGAAGACGGCGAGGTTCGCATTGGCGCCGCTGTGGGGCTGGACATTGGCGAACCCGCAGGAGAAAAGCTGCTTGGCGCGGTCGATGGCAAGGGTTTCGATTTTGTCGTAAAAACCGCATCCGCCGTAATAGCGGGCGCCGGGATATCCCTCGGCATACTTATTGGTCAAAACGCTGCCGGCGGCTTCCATGACTGCCTTGGAAACGTGATTTTCACTGGCGATCAGCTCCAGCGTCGATTCCTGCCGGTGGGTCTCCTGCCGGATCAAATCGGCAATCTGCGGGTCAGTGTCGGCGAGATTCATGGTATTGGTCTGCCTTTCGTTTCTGGACGGAGGATTCTAGCGGTTTGGCGGGGGATTGGGATACCGGCGCGGGCCGCGAATGCAAAATCCCTTGACCCCCGCTATCCCCACGTTATTATTAGTGTCCACTTACTAACATAATCACCTGGAAGGAGTTTCCCATGTTTCGAATCAGGACTTTGCTGGCTGTTTTGTGCCTGGTCGCGTTGCTTCTGGCATCGATGGGATGCTACAAGACGGAAACTCCGCTCGGCTCGCCGGATACGGCCGCCGTGGATACCAGTTACGTCGGCGATTATTCGATGACCGTCGATCACAGAGCCGACACCATCGCGATCCGCAATATCGACAATCATCTCTATTACGTGGAGTGGGTGGAAGACAATCAACTCCACCGGATGGTCGGCTATATCGTAAGCGTCGGGGGCGACACCTTCGCCAATCTGCGCGATTTGACGGATGATGGGTCGATCGACAAGAAATACCTGATCATGCGGATTTCGCTCTCCGATGACCACAGCAAGTTGACGCTGCAGAATCTGAAGGATGATTTCTTCAAGGACAAGAACGTCAATTCATCGCAATCGCTGCAGAACGTGATCGCGGCGAACCTGGACAACGACCAGATGTATGACGGCGACTCCGTGGTGGGGACGCGCGTGGTCGCAACAATGCCGTCGGGGCAGTGATCCGGGCTCACACGCGGTGCTTGAGCTGCAGCGTATTCTCCACCGCGGGGCGGCCCATCGGGTAATACTGGAAGCCGGTCTCGCGCATCAAATCGCGGTGCAGGCAGTTGCGGCCGTCGAAGATGATGGGGCTGTTCATCGTCGCCGCGATCTTGCGGAACGGCAGGGTGCCGTACTGCGGCCAATCGGTCAGCAGCGCCACCGCATCGGCGCCGGCCGAGCAGGCCACCGGGTCGGGGCTCCATTCCACTTCATCCTTGAAAATCAGCTTCATGTTCTCCATTGCCTTGGGATCGGTGGCTTTCACCGTTGCGCCTTTTTGCAGCAGGTAGCGGATGACGTCCAAAGCGGCTGATTCACGGATATCGTCCGTGTCGGCCTTGAACGCCAGGCCCCACACGGCGATCTTCGCGCCGGCGAGCGGACGGCCGAGCTTCTTCTCGATTTTATCGACAAACCGGCGTTTTTGATTCTTGTTGATCGCCTGGATTGTGTTGACGAACAGGTTTTCGTAACCCACCGTGCGGGAAATGTGCTCCAGCGCGGCCACGTCCTTGGGGAAGCAGCTTCCGCCATACCCGCAGCCGGCCCGCAGGAACGCCGGACCGATACGGCTGTCGGAGCCGATCCCTTTGCGGATGTCTTCGATGTCCGCGCCGTAAGCCTCGCACAGGATCGTCATTTCGTTCATGAACGAGATTCGCGCCGCGAGCATGCTGTTGGCGGCGTACTTGGTCAGCTCGGCGCTTTCCCAGCCCATGGTGAGGAATTTATCCTCATCCTCCGGCTTAATCAGTGGGTCGTAAATCCTGCGCATAATGCGATTCGCCTCGACGCTTTCGCTGCCGATGACGATGCGATCGGGCTTCAGGCAATCCTGCACCGCGGTGCCTTCCTTGAGGAATTCGGGATTGCTCACCACCTGCACATGGGCGCGGGTCTGCTCCTTGAGGAAGTTGTAGAGCCTTCGATTGGTGCCGGCTGGTACCGTCGATTTGACGACGATGGTTACGAGGGAAGCGCGATTGTTTTCCGCCAGGGCATCGCAGACTTCCTTGCCGGCGGCTTCCAGGTAGGTCATGTCCACGGTGCCGTCAGGCTTGGAGGGGGTTCCCACGCAGAGGAAGACGACTTCCGCGTCCTTGACGGCGTGCTTGACGTTGTCGGTGAATTGAAGCTGCCCCGACGCGTAGTTCTCCTGCATCAGCTCATGGAGACCAGGCTCGAAAATGGGGCAATGGCCGTCGAGAAGCGTCTTAAGCTTCTTGGCATCTTTTTCAACGCCGCGAACCGTATGACCCAGACTCGCCAGGCAGGTGCCCGTGACCAGACCGACATATCCACAACCGATAACCGTTACGTCCATGGCTGACTACCTCTTTACTTTTAGGCTGTAAAAAAACGTGAACCGCCGTGCGCCAAGGCGCACGAGGGTATGACACATTCATTCTAAGTCCAAATCGGACAAAACCAAGCGCCGCTTGCCGGAATTACCGCGAATTAATGATGCAAAATATGCTGTAATTTTTTATAAACGCGGATGTTATGAGACCAACCGCCAATTGCATCCACCCCGCCCGATGCGTCGTGAATCTGGTCAATTCCGTTTCAGGAAACCCGGGTTTCTTCCGGCTCATGGGTCTTGACCGGTTCGGGAACCTCAACAACGGATGATTCCGGATCGATTTTGCCCTGGATAACCGCGCCGGTGGATCGCAAAGTTTTGGGCGATGCGGCCGGTTTCTTCTCATGCACAAGCCCCATCTTGTACGCCGCAACAATCAACGAACCGAAAATCACCAGGTAAAACGCGATCGCATACCGCGTTCGCATGTAGGCGATGAACATCCCCAGCAGGCAAAAGCAGATCGTCAGGCCGTAGCTGATGACGACGGTCATCCGAATGGAAAATCCGCGATCCACAAGCTGATGATGGAAATGATGCCGATCGGCGCTGAACAGCGGCCGGCGATTCACCCACCGCCGCACAAACGCCAGCGACGTGTCGAGAATCGGCAGCGCGAACATCACCAGCGCCGCGAGCAGCCATTTCGACTGCTCCTGGGCCAGCAGGATAATCAGGGTGGCGCAGGAAAACCCCAGGAACATGCTCCCCGCATCCCCCATGAAAATCGACGCGGGGTTGAAATTGTACGGCACAAATCCCAGCACGGCCCCAAGCAGCGAAAGCGCCAGAACGATGCGCACGGCATCCCACGCCGGATCAAGGCCCAGCATCGCCAGTTGCACGGCCAGGAACAGAAATCCCGCGGCGATGACGGCCGTCACACCGCCGCAAAGCCCATCCAGCCCGTCCATCAGGTTGGTCGCATTGCAGCAGCCCACCACCATCGCGACGACCAGGCTCCAGCTCAGGAGGTCGATGATCGGGTGGGGCAAATAAAAGTGCGGGCCGAACGTGTTTTGCAGATCGTGGTTGAGCGGATTGAACAGCGGATCGAGGCAGTTCGATCCGACGCCTCCCTTGAGCAGGATAATCGCGGCAATCACCTGCCCGAGAATTTTATTCCGGGGTCGGAGTCGTTGAACGTCATCCCAAAGCCCAAGAATCAGAATCACGCACGCGCCCAGCACGATGTTCAGCTTGACCTGGAGATGCGGGGCGCCGATTGCCGCCTGGGGGATGTGGAGTTGCCCCATCGCCAGTCCGGCGATCCATCCGACAAACACCGCAACGCCCCCCAGATAAGCGACCGGCGCCGCGTGCAGTTTCCGGACCTGGTCGGGTTGATCGATGATCCCGTAGTACATCGCCACCATGCGCATGATGGGCGTGAAACAGAAGCTGAGGATGAAAGCCGCGTAAAAAACGTAGATATGCGGGGACAGAACGGTATCCCAGGACAGAGCCGGCAGGGTTGTAGGAGCGGTGGCGGCGTTGAACATTCGAAACTCTTGCGTCCTCCGGAATGCTGAATCAGTCAATAGACATTATCGTCGCCAATCGGTCACAGGCAACATGGGCTCGAATGGAATTGGAACGGGCGATAAAATGATGCCGGCCGCGGGTGTTCCGCGGCCGGCATCGCCAGAAAGTGGGAAGGAGAGCGTCGTGTCAGGCCCGTCAAGCCACCCTGTTCTTGAGCAGGCTTGCCGTTGCGTACGCCCGACACTCATCATGTACGATTCAGGTTTTGCAAAGGCAAATGGGCGGTAGGAATTTTCACGGGGGCCAATAATCCCCCACTTATTTGGCGGCGGTGCGCAGCACCGCGCTCCGCGTTAACTCTTCACCATCGACATCAGCAAAATCGACAGCGGTCCAAATATAAAAATCGGTATCCAGGCCATCAGCGCCGGCCAAAGGTTCGTCAACTCCGATGTAGGCGGACTGGCCGCCATCTGATAAGTCACGAAAACGCTCCCGATGCAAAGCCCCGTAAGGATCAAACACTTGACCGCCGACGCCTTGAGCCTTCCCGGCTCGCGGGTCAGCACCGTCGATATCGCCAGCAGGAGCAGGAACACATTCAGCAGCCACTGCGCGACCCGCAGGTGTTTGGCGCGGAGCAGATCGAGCGTGGCGTAGCGATTCAGCCTCAAAAGCTGATTGATCTGCTGAAGCGGCAGAAGCTGAATGTAATCTTTCCCAAGATTCAGCGAAATCTCATCCGGCGTCATCAGCGTTCGATAAAACGCGCGCGGCGTCGCGTGGGCTTGCCGTACCTGCCGTTCCGGCGGCGCGATGGGAACGGAAAAGCCGTTGATCAGGTCCCACCGCCTAAGCGCGGAATTCCACTCCGCCTCGTCGGCGTAAATGTGCAAAATCGGCTGAAGCTCGGCGTCGCGCTCGATGACGTCGAGATAATGAATCGTCGCCGGCGAATTCCTGCGCGGCGGGGCGTACATCGCCGCGTTGAACAAACCGCCGCTGGGGTCTTCCATCATGTTCACGGGATACATTTTGATGGATGACTCGTGCACGTCGCCGTGATCGCGCATCAGCTTGGGGATCATCTTGGGGATAAGCACTTCCTGATCGATCGGCAGCAGGATGACGTTGAGCACCACGCCCGCGACGATGACCGGCATGGCGATGCGGATGAGCGGCGTTCCGGCCGCGAGAAGGGCGGTCATCTCGTTGAGCCGGCTCAGGCGCACGATCGTGAACGCCGCCGCAACAACCGCGATCATCCCCGAAAGCTGAACGAAAAAGAAAAACGATTTGTAAAAATAAAAATCGCCGATGTCGGCGATCATCTTCCAGACCGAAAAGTTCTCCTGCGACGGCAGCGACTGCGTCAGATTGCCAAAATTGAACACCATGTCCAGCGCGACGTACATCCCGATCAGCACCATCAGGCTGATGAGATAATTCTTGATGAACGAGCTGAGCACGTAGCGGTCGATGATGTTCACGGGCCCCGCCTTTGCGCGATTTCGATCAGGCTGCGCCGAATCTGCCGGCCTTCCTTGAACTGGTTGGAGATATTCAGCACCGAATAATCGTAGTTGGAACCCAGCGGCTGCCAAGGCGGTGGGGCATCGAATCCCCGGGGAAGCCGCCGAACCAGAATCACGCTGGACGATGCGGTTGGGGAAACCTGTGGATCGAAAAAGTCGAACGCCGTCGGCCGCGTCGGATCGGCCAGCGGCCGCACATCCGGGTGATCGGGGAGATAGAACGTCAATTCCGAAGCGTATTCATAATCGGCCGTGAAGATGGGCGAATCGACGCCCAGCGGCACGACATCGTGCGTGGCCAGGTCCCGCCATCCATACAGGTAGTCCCACTGCGTGCCGCCAAGTTTCGGTGAGATCTTCCAGACCAGTGCCGGCGCGTGCAGAACAACCGTCATGCAGGCGGCAACGATGACGGCCAGCTCTGCCAGAACGATCCGTGGCCGCGTGCGGTCTTCACCCAGATATCGCGCAAACAGCATGATCGCCGGAAACCACGCGAACATCGGCCAGTTCCCCTCGACCCGGCGGCGAATGGCGGAGATCGCAAAAAAAACCAGCGGCGTCGTCGCCGAAAAAAGCAGAATCCGCACGGACATCGGATTGTCCCTACGTTTCCAGTAAGCCGTCATGGCAAGCACGCAGCTGAAAAATAATACGGGCGTGCACACCACCATCTGGCTTCCCAGATAATCCAGCAGATTTTTCCACGCCGGGGAATTTCCAACCGTGCCGTGATGCAATTGGAACCGGAATGACGCCCACTGGTGCGATGCGTTCCAGAAAATAACCGGCGAGAAAACCAGCAGCGCAACGATCGCCCCGAGCCACGGCCAGGGGGTCAACAGGCGCCGTCGCCCCTCGGGACAGGAAACCAGCGCCAGTGCGATCGCCAGCCCAAGCAACACGCTGGTGTATTTCGAATCCAGCGCCAGACCCAGGAAAATCCCGAAAATAATCCATCGCGATTTCGGCGCATCTTCCCTGAAAATTGCCAGCACCGTCGCCAGCGCCGCGGCCTGAAAAAAACACGCCGGCGCATCGGGCGTCGCGATGGAGCCGGTGACGGCGACCATCGGGCTGACCAGCAGCACAAACGCGATCAGCGCAGCCGACGCCTCATCGGCAACGATGTGTCTCCCCGCCCGCCAGAGAATCAATACCGTCCCCGCCATCGTGATGCCGAACAGGCATCGCACGCCGAGTTCAGTGTTATCCAGCAGCGCCGTCCCCAGTCGGATGAGATACGCCACCATCGGCGGATGATCGAGATAACTGACGGCCGGGTGCCGCGACCAGACCCAGTAATACGCCTCATCCGGAACGAGATTCCATGTCGCGTCGCAGTACCAGCGGACCAGCAGCCACGCCAGCGTGAGCGCGACCAGGGCGCGCGGCGAAAGGAACAACCACGATCGTCCGGGGGAATGCACGGCGGCGGTTTGAATCTGCTGGCTCATCGTCGTTGCAGGCGCACCGTTAAACCGATCGCCGCGATCAGCACCGCGACGTTGCCGATCCAGATAATCACCAGGGAAATCGGCAGCGGATCCTTGAACGCCGGGCCGACGGTGAACGGCACATGGGTCGCGTTCTGCTGCCCGCCGACGATCAATGTCATGCACAGCAGCGCCGGCACGAAGCTGCACGCAAAGGCGTTCAGGAAATTTCCGCTGCGAAACATGACCCCCAGCGCGCAGCCGACCATGACAAGGCTGAAGCAGCTCAGCGCGAAGCTGGCGCGGCCGTGCAGTTCGCTGCGGGCGGCGTTGTTGGTGCGAATCTGGTCGTGATGCAGGTCGATGTACACGCCTCCGGGCATTTTCCACTGATCGATGGAGCCGGGATCGGAACCGATCTGCGAAATCGGATCATGGAGAAAATCGACGAGCTTTCGCTTGCCGATTTCCTGCTGCTGCGGCGGCATGGGGACGGAAAATCCCCGCGCAAAACTTCCCCGGGAGGTGTTTTCGCCGCTGGGCGTTTCCAGTTCCAGCTCGAACAGCTCGAGACTGATGTTGAACCGGTCGGCCGGCAGCGCCGTGACCGAGTGCGTGTCGCTGTTGGGCTGGCAGCGAATATCAATTTCCTTGGCATGCGCGCTCAGCGTAAGCTGCGAGCCATGCGTCTGGCGCAGCCAGACCGTGCGACTGGTGGTGGGTCCCGGCGCGATGACGACCAGATATCCGCCGCGCCACTCGATGATCACGTCCTGCCCGCCGATTTCAAACGCATCCCCCTCCGGTGAATCGGTGGGAAACGCATAACTCGACGTGCCGTCGGCTGCGCGGGTGTTCATGGTATTGGAAATCGACGCGAGAAATTCCTGCTGCTGCTGAAGCCGGCGAAGCTCGCGGAGGATCACCTGCACGTCCTGGCTCTGCCCCGGGTCCTGAGCAAGCTGGGCCAGACGGGTGATATTCATGAACTTCACGTTTTCGCTGATCAGCGACGGGATTTCGAACGGCCCAAAGGCGCTGCTGTGCACGCCCACCTGCACGTTGCCGAAAAAGATGCGGGGAAATTTGATCCCTCCGATGAGCGAAACCGTCGCCATCGGCGCCGGGGTCGAGCGGTCGATGGAAACCAGCGCCCGCCGGGCCATCCAGAATTCCCTGGGGATCGCGACGTTCGGATCGGTCGGCGATTTATCGTAACGCATCCACGCCGGGCCCAGCAGCTCGACGCTTTGCAGCCAGGGATGCTTCGGATCATTCGGGACCATGCGGGCGCCATCCGCGTAAATGTTGTACGAATGGCCGTCCGCTTCCTGAAAGGCCAGCGAATGCGTCCGCTCGATGCGATTGGCGATCACGCGGGCGATGTTGGAATAGATCACTTCCTCCACCTTCATCGAGTACGCCGGCACGATGAAGCAGAGCATCATCAGGCTGATGAAAGCCACCACCAGCCCCAGCACCAGGGCCGGGAGCGAGATGGAAAATTTCCTCGGCGAGAAATAGCTGATGCCCGAGGCCCGCATGGCCGTCAGCTCGTTGTCGGCGGAGAACCGTCCATACACCATCGTGGTGGCGAAGAGCGCGCTGACGGGCAATGAATACACCGATACCGCCGGCAGCGAATAGAGCAGCAGCCGATTGACCTGGTTGAATTCCAGCCCATTCTCGGTCAGCGGGCGGAGCAGCACCGCAAAGCTCATCATCCCCGCCAGCCCCGCGGTGGTCAGCAGAAATACTCGGAACAGGTTGCCGAAGATGTACCAGAAGAGGGTCTTGTTCATTCGCGGCGGGTTACGGCGTTAATCAGATAAGAGTAACCGGCCGACCGTCCGGACGCCAAGTGGTCAATACCAATACAAGCGCCGAGAACGCCGAGTGCGCCGAGAACGCCGAGAAAAATGTACCAATGGCGCACCTCTCTCTGCCTCGGCGGCCTCGGCGCACTCGGCGTGCTCGGCGCTAAAATTTTGCGGATCAAACCGCCTGGAAATCGCGCCGGCGAGGATCGGCGACGGCCAGAACGATCGCGCTGATGCTCGCGGGCGCGGCGTCCTTGATCGCGGAGGCGGCGGCCTTGAGCGTTGAGCCGGTGGTCAGAACATCGTCGATCAGGGCAATCCGCTTGCCGGTGATTTCTCCCGGCCGCAGAAGTGCGAACGCAAAGCGCAAATTGGCGGCGCGGTCGGCGCGCGAGCGAACGGTGGTCTGCGCCGAAGTGCGCTTCAATCGCACGATCGCGGGAATCACCGCGAGATTCTTTCGATGTCGGCCAAGCCGGTGCGCCAGCGAATTCGCCTGGTTGTAGCCGCGGCGAATGTGCCGCGACCAGTGCAGCGGTGTTGGGATCAGAACATCGGTCTGGTCCAGCAGGTGTGCGATGCGCGGCAGCTTCAACATCCGGTCGGCAAGCGCCTCCGCCAGCGGCCAGCGATGGTGATATTTCATCTCATGCACCATCTTTCGCAGCGGCTCGCGAAATGGGCCGAGCGCGACGATCTGCTCGAACGGATAAATTCCATTCCCATGACAAAACGGACACGCGCTGCCATCCGGCATCGGAGCCGCACATTTTGGGCAGGCGAGGCTGGCGGCAAGGGTGGCGAGTGACTCATCACAGGTGGCGCAGAAATCCGCTGAGGCATCGGCTTTGAGCGATTTGCAGGCGATGCACAGCGGCGGGTAAATGAAATTGATCAGGTCCTGTGTCAGTTGCGTCAGCACGATGGTATTTTAATCCGGCTTCGCCGCCGATTGAATCGAAAAACATCATGGTTCACGATCATCTTTCCCAAGTCGGTAATTACGCATTCGCCAACAAATTGATCGAAAAAGGCCTGGATTTTCTACGCTCGCCGAAAGCCGCAACTATGGCGGTGGGCCGGATCGATCTCGACGGCGACCGCCTCTTCGCGATGTGCCAGGAATATTCCACGAAACCCGAGCGCGACTGCTTCTGGGAAGCGCACCGGAAATATATCGACATCCAGTTTATCGCCGCCGGCGTCGAAGACATCGGCTACGCGCCGCTGGCGAGCCTGAAAATCGCGCAGGAATACGACCCGGCCAAGGATTTCGCAAAATTATCCGGCCATGGCGCGACGCTGCGGCTTAGCAAGGGGATGTTCGCCATCTTCTTCCCGCATGATGCCCACAAGCCCTGCCTCGCCCCCGCCGGCGTTCCGTGCCCGGTGCGGAAAATCGTGGTGAAGGTCAGCGCCACGATCTAACAGCGCAATTTCACTGAGGAATTGGTGGGGTTTCTCGGCTAATCTCCTTGAGATTCCTCCTTCAGCTTATTGCTGATTTCCTTAATTCGCGCTTTGATCGCCTCTAATTCTACCTCCCTCTTCGCGGCTTCCTTGACAATGCTTTTGCTGCCCGAAGCCTAATAATTCTTGAGAATCTCCTCCTCGATGGTGATCCTATTTCCCCATAATTCCCTCAACTCCTTCTCAAAATCTTCCTTTGCCATAGACGGATTATCGATTGAAACGTCTAAATTTTCGAGAAGTTATCAAACCAACCCACCCCACCCCAACCCCATTTTTCATTTCTTGACACACCCCCATCCCACCCCGTATTCTCGCTCTGCAGTTATTAGTTGACCTGAATTGAGTTTTGAAGGATCGGCTTTGACTGCAATTGCCGTCATACCTGCTCGTTTTTCATCCACACGTTTCCCCGGCAAAATCGTCGCCTCTGCCACCGGCAAACCCCTGGTGCAACATGTGGTTGAGCGCGCCCGCAAGGCCAAGCGGCTGCGGGATGTGATCGTCGCGACGGATGATGTGCGCATCGTCGAAGCCCTGCGGCCGTTTGAGACGCGCTGCGTGATGACCTCCCCCGCGCATGTCAGCGGCACCGACCGGATCGCCGAGGTCGCGCAATCGATCGGCGATGCGATCATCGTCAACGTGCAGGGGGATGAGCCGGAAATCGAACCGCAGACCATCGACTCGCTGGTGGACAGCCTGGAAAAAAGCGGCTCGAACATGGCGACGGCCGCCACGCCGTTTGCCGATGGGGCGGATGTGGCTGATCCCAACCTGGTCAAGGTCGTCGTAAGTCTTGACGGCAAAGCGTTATATTTCTCCCGGTCGATGATTCCGTTTCAGCGGGACCGCTCCGGGGATGATTTGCCGACGTATTATTTACATCAGGGAATTTACGCTTACCGGCGTGAGTTTCTTTTGCAGTTGGCCTCCTGGCCCCCGACGCCGCTGGAGCTTTGCGAAAAGCTCGAGCAGCTTCGCGTGCTGGAGCATGGACATTCGATGGATGTGATTATCACCCGGCGTGCGGTGCATGGCATCGACACGCCGGAGCAATACGCAGAATTTGTTCAAAGATTTAGGAACCAAAATGAGCAACGAAGAGCTGCTGTTTAAAATCGGTCAATCCACGGAGGAGACGGAGTTTTACACTCCGATGCCGCCGGGGTATCGCACGGGTCATCACCGATTTATCGTGGTGGTCGGCACGGTGATGAGCGGGCTGGGCAAGGGGATATTCTCCTCCTCGCTGGCCAAGCTGCTGCAGGACAAGGGCCTGCGCGTGGCGCCGATCAAGATGGAGGGGTACTACAACATCGACAGCGGCACGCTCAATCCCTATCGCCACGGCGAGGTGTTTGTCCTGGACGACGGGATGGAAACGGATATGGACCTGGGGACCTACGAGCGAATGCTCGACCTGGACCTGTCGGCCGCGAATTTTACCACCAACGGGCAGATTCTCGCCTCCGTGCTGAAGAAGGAGCGCGAAGGCGGATACCTGGGCCGGGACGTGCAGTTCATCCCGCATGTGACGGGCGAGATCAAGTTGCGCCTGCGCGAGTTGGCCGCCAAGAGCAACGCGGATGTGGTCTTCGTCGAGGTCGGCGGCACCGTGGGGGATTTTGAAAACCAGGCATATCTGGAAGCATGCCGACAGCTTGCCTACGAGGAGGGTGAAAATTCCGTCGCGTTCGTGGTGCTGACGTACGTCATGGAGCCCGGCACGCTGGGCGAGCAGAAATCCAAGGCGGCGCAGCTCGGGATCAAGCGGCTCATGGAAGCGGGCATCATGCCGCACATCATCGCCTGCCGGGCATCCAACCCGGTGAAAGAAAAAGTCCGCGAGAAGATTTCCATGTACACCAACGTTCCCATGCGCCGCGTGTTGACCATGCACGATGTCGACAGCATCTACACGATTCCCGATGCGCTGCGAACCGCCGGCATCGATCGCGAAGTGCTGACGCTGCTGAATATTCACGACCGCGTGGATCAGGGAAAGGAAGATCAGGCCCGGTTGAAATGGCGGCAATTCGTCGACCGCATCGCCAGGCCGCGAAAAGACGTGACCGTCGCCGTCACCGGCAAATACACCGCCCTGCGGGATGCGTATGCGTCCATCATCAAGGCGGGCGAACACTGCGGCGTGCAGCTTGGCGTGAACGTCAATTTCAAATGGATCGACACCACGGGCATCAACGCCGGCAACGTCGCCAAATGCCTCGCCGATTGCCATGGCATCATCGTCCCCGGCGGGTTTGGGGTTCGCGGGACGGAGGGGAAAATCGAGTGCATTCGATTTGCCCGCGAAAATGGCATGCCGTACCTCGGCCTGTGTCTCGGGTTCCAGATGGCCGTCATCGAATTCGCCCGCAACGTCTGCGGCATCGAAAACGCCAACAGCACCGAATTTGAAAAGAACTGTAAAAACGCGGTGATCGATATCCTGCCCGAGCAGAAGAAAATCGAAGGCCTCGGCGGAAACATGCGCCTTGGCGGCAAAGACGTGGAAATCAAACCCGGCACGCTGGCGGCGAAACTGCTGGACAACGCCCGCACGATTCGCCTGCGTTTCCGTCATCGCTACGAGGTCGACCCCAAATACATCCCAGTCCTGGAAGAGCACGGCATGATCTTCAGCGGCAAGCATCCGACGCAGCCGATCATGCAGATTCTGGAGCTACCGCAGGATGTGCATCCGTATTTCGTCGGGACGCAGGCGCATCCCGAATTGACCAGCCGCCCCCTGCGTCCGCAGCCGCTGTTTCTGGGCTTCTGCAAAGCGGTGCTGGAATACGCCGACGGCAAGGTAAGGCAGCCGCAGGCGGTGTGAATTAGATAAGTAATCCGATCAGTTCTCGAGCGAGAATTGGCTGCGAAGCTCCGGATGTACATTCGGAGCTATGAATCGCCCCCGTGATATTCGCGATCGAAACAACACGCATTGATAGCGCCGAAACGATTGTACCCTCCGTCGGGAAAGATTTGATAACGAAATGACATCCCGCCAGCATCCGCATCAGATCATCCATTGATTCGGGTTGTCCCATCGCATACGCCTTGAATTCCTGAATTTCGGTCCATCCGCGCCCGATAAGGGCCGGGCGAATTCGATGCTTCAGGACGAGCCGCGCCAGCCCCTGCTGATACGCGGGACGGATCAGGCGATTGAGAAACACAAGGCGATCCAGGGTTTCACCCGGGATATTGAACCGCTTTTGCCGCACATCGAGATACCGATCGACGTTCTGATCCAGGACCGTCGGCTTGTTCTTCAGTTCGTCTTCGATGAATTCCCACAGCAGCAATTGACTGGAAAAATCGCGGATTTTCTGGGGAATTTCGATGGTCTGCGTATTAGCCATGATCGCCGCGACCGGCGGGCCGTGTGGCGTGGGTAGCGCTGGCAAAATCTGCGGCCATCCGGCGATTCGAATCCTATCCTGCGGCCAGCCCGCTTTGATCGCATCAGACTTCCACGAAGGATCGGCGAGGAGAATTGCATCTCCCGCGGCCTGCGGATCGGGCGGCGCGATTCGCCCGGTGGTGATCCAGGTAATCCAGTGGGTTTCCATCGACACGGTACCAGGCAAATCGGCGCGGAATAAATCAGCGGCGACGATCGCGCGGCAATTACCGGCGGCCTGCGCCAGCGCCAGCGGCGACGCCGTCAACGGGTGATCCGGGTCAAACGCGATGAACGAGCCGTCTCCCAGCAGGCTTCGCCGCAGCGCGATATTGGACAGATCGGCCAGATTAAATCGCGAGCCGGCAACAACCAGAATCCCTCCGTGTGCACGGCCGGTGGAGACGATCTGCGGCGCCATCTCCGCCCGGCGGTTGGTTTCGCGCGAGATAACCTTCTGGGCCTCGCCGGACATCTCGTGCATCTCCGCATCATCCAGCAGCAGCGTGCGAAGAAATTGCTGCGGCAGCGGAAGCCCCGGATATTTTTCAAAGAGCGCGGCCATCTGATCGCCCCAGTCCTCCCCGGCGACGAAGAACAACCGACCCGCCGCGATCTCGCTGCTGAAATCATCGCATTGCAGCACAACGGCAAGATCGGAAAATCCGGGAGTGACGATCAGCAGGGCCTGGATCGGCTGGATTTTTTCCAGTGCCGCCCGAATTTGAGCCGCATGGGATGGATTGAGAAAACAACCGAGCGTGCCGGTGAGTTCCAGCGTCTTGAGCAGTGACCGCGCCGCCGTCAACGGAACCGAGCAGCCGGACAGCCAGGTGGTGTCGGTTCGAGTGGTGAGGAATCCATCGCGCGCGAATATCCATGATTGGGGTTCGGGGGCGGAGGAAAACCTGCTGCTCAGGTCGAGCTGGAAAGATTGCAACGCCGAGCAATTCGCCTGCCAATTGGCGGCGGCCTGCGCGGAGGCGGCGGTGGTGCATTCCAGCGTGGGGGACATCGGTAGTAATGGATTATCGGACATTGGGGGGTAATCGGATTAACCTGGGCAGGGAAATGACGCGATAGGTGACATACATTTCGTTGTCGCGACGATGGGGTTTCTGATTGGTTCTTTGCATCAGATGCAAATGCATGAAATGCAATGCGGGAGGGGCGGGAAGAACCAGATAAGGCCCATCCTGCGGAAACTGCCGGAAGCCCCTCCCGCACCCACCCCACCCATCTCCTTTTCCCCTCAACTGCCCCCCTCCAAAGAAGAAGACCAACGTCGTCCGCCGTCGTGTCTTTTCTTTCCGTGCTGGACGGTGAGGGGAAGGGAAAGAGGGTGGAGGGGGTGCGGGAGGGGCTTCCGGCAGTTTCCGCAGGATGGGCCTTATGGGTTGTCTCCCGCCTCCCCAGCATTGTATTGGAATTTGCCTTGGCATTTTCGGAAGGCTAAGCGGGTGCGGCGTCAACATTGAATCGCACCTCCGCTAAATTGGGTAGTGTCCTAATTTGAAATTGGCCGCTTGAAAACATAGATGGTAAGGCCGTCGTTGTCTTTCGGTGGATTGCTGATCCCGGTGAGTTCCCACCCCAACTTACCTATTTGATTAAGGAAATCACAATCCGTCGGCGGCGATGGCGGCATCTTCCAAATCCCACTAAGGTCATGGAAAAACTTCACCGTGGGAAAAACGGTATCGTTTGGTAATTCTTCCTCCCGGACTTCCTTGCCGGGGGTGTCAAATACGATTTCTGAGTCTGACGCAGCCGTTGAAAGTTCGGCGTATTCCCATCGAGTTACGACGGGCGCACGAGCCGGATCGGCGGAAAGGCGGCTGTAGGCTGACATACTCACTAAAATCAGAATCCCGCCAATCAAGCCAACAAATTTGATTGAAATTTTCATTTGACCTCCCAATGGTTAAATCGCCAATCTGAAACTTCGCGATAGAATACCGTCCATCGGGAAGCCGGAGTAGCTACCGGCTCGACGATCCTTGGCGCGGCATCGTTCACCTATCCGATGCCGCGCCGGGATCGGCCCGATGGATAGGTGCAAATTGGCCCGGTATAGACAACGAATCGAAATCAATTGGTGGAAGATCATTTCCATTTCTATGCTCCTTTGGGGCGCTGGTGCCTTGTTCTTCATGGTCGGAACATTTCAGGGGGAGTTGCAATATGAACGCACCGTGAGCGGTCGAGAGGCTCTTACAAAGGTCATTAGATCGTGGCTGACATGGGCTGATCTATGGAATGTATTGTCGGCAATTTGGTGCTTGGCCATAGGGCCGATTATTTACCGTAAACACAGGGAAGAACCGCTTCTTTGGTTCCCAGTCGAGAAGGCCGCCTTGGGATCACCACGCGATTATCAACGAAAGGCGTTTTTAAGCTGGGCGGAAGCGATCAAACAGAATTCCGCCCTTATTGGCAAGCCGCTTCGCGACGTGCATACATGGATCAGGGAACACGGCGTCACAATTGACGGGGCAGAATACGATCCCCCGGACTTCCCTACTTGGGAGAGATATCGCCGCGCCGGGGAATCCGCCGCTAGATCAGGTCCAGAAGCGGAATGACCGGAAATCCGCTTTCCGGAAAACGACCTTCCCGCTGCCGGAAATGGGGTTCCCGGCGGATATCCGCCTTCCCGCTCCCCTCTAAGTAGACAGCGCATAAAAGTGCCCACGCGCTAACGTGGGCCAGCGCCGTCGAGGAGTTCTTGTGAAGTACCGTTACCTCAACGGGCGCTATGTCTGCCAATCTACCCATGCGCCACCAGCCGGTCAACCCGCCGAGGCGGGTCATTCCTTGGCCAGTAGCCGCTTAGCCAGCGCCATTAGCTCGAATCGCGCCCAAGTAGATGTTTCGAGGCTCTTCACTGTTGCCGCCTTGTCGATGGCCTTGCGCTCATCTTCTGTGAGGCGAATGCGAAGCATATTGGTTTTGGCCTGCCCTGCGTTTTTCTTTGGTCTTGCCATAAAAATACTGTAGCAACAAAAAACTCACAAATCAACAGGAATTTTATTGAACGTAGTGTTTTTGTTGCTACAATAAGAAGCGTAATAAAAACCCCGATTGCTTGTAACAACCGGGGCAAGTGACAATCAGCGGGTTACGCTAACTGCCGCCTAGGTAACTGCATTTTAGCGAATCCCGCCCGGAATAGGAAAGGGATTCGCAATGGCAAACGTACTCCCCAGCGAGAAGCAACAGGCGATCATTCTCCTTCTATGCGAAGGCAATTCGATCCGCTCCATCGAACGGCTTACCGGCGTTCACCGCGACACGATCATGCGGCTGGCGGTCAAGATCGGCGGGAAGTGCAAAGCGTTCCTAAATGCGTGGCAGCGCAATTTGAAGCTGCGGCATGTCCAGGTCGATGAAATCTGGACTTTTGTTGGCTGCAAACAGCACAACGTCAATCGGGCGCTGGTCCGCACCCCGGAAATGGGAGATCAATTCCTGTACGTCGCGTTCGATCAGGATACGAAGCTGATTGCGACCTACGCCATCGGCAAGCGAACTGTCGAAACGACGCAAGCCTTCATGTACGACCTCGCGGATCGGATCGTGAGCGATGCGCCTCAGCTTTCGTCCGATGGATTCAATGCGTATCCCAACGCCGTCAAGAATGCTTTCGGTGATGAAGTTGCCTATGGGCAAATCATTAAGGAGTATGCCGAGCCGGTCCAACCCGGCAGATATGGTCCGCCCGTGATGGTCGCTTCGGAGAGGCGGCAAATCACGGGCTTGACCGACATGGACATTAAATCGATCAGCACTTCCCACGTCGAACGGAACAACCTTACGATCCGCACCTTTATGAAGCGGTTCACGCGGCTGTCGCTGGGCTTTTCTAAGAAACTGGAAAATCTCGCGGCGGCGGTGGCGATTCACGTCGCGTTCTACAACTTCTGTCGCATTCACGGCAGCTTGCGTTTCACCCCGGCGATGGCTGCGGGGATCACGGATCATGTTTGGGAATTGGATGAACTACTGGCGGCAATTTAGATTGTTTTGCAAACCACCTTTGGATCGGCTTCAAAAACGCCGTCTGAATTTCGTAGACTCCAGACTGGTCATAAAAGAGCCATCCTGTTTTTTCCCTGATATCTTCAAGGGCCATTTCTGTGTCTAAATCGCGCGGTTTTATCTTTGTCGGAATTGCAAGCTTCCCCAGCAGGTCTTGCCGAAATCTATTGAACAATTTCATTTTCTCGTCAACGTCTCTTTCAATCAATGGCGAAAATGGTCCCCGCTCCTTCCGCCACAGTCCGAATGCCGAAACGAAAAAATAAGTCGCTACGAAAGCCCAAAATATTCCCGCCGGGGGAAATTTTTTGTAATAAAACCCCCACCACATAAGGAATATGGCCAAAGCGCCGCCCGTCATGCGACCAGAAAAATCTTTCCAAAGCCCGATAACAAAGTCGAGTAAATCGCCCATCGCAACCAGCACCCGAATTCAATATCGGAAATCTGCCGCTTGCGACGAAAGTCGAAGATTTTCGGGAGGAATTTCAAATTAGGACACTACCCTAAATTGTGGATGGCATTGATCCAGCGTATCCGCCAGAAGCGTTACCCCCACTCCAATTCGATTCGGGGGGCCGGGTGGGCTAAAATCGACTCGGTATGAGATTCACCAAGATGCATGGCATCGGGAACGATTATGTTTACGTCAACGGCTTCGCCCAGACGGTGGCCGAGCCCGCGCAATTGGCAAAAGCGGTTTCCGATCGGCACTTCGGCATCGGGGCGGATGGGCTGATTCTGATTCTCCCCTCGCAGCGCGCGGATGTGCGCATGCGGATGTTCAATGCCGATGGCAGCGAAGCGGAGATGTGCGGCAACGGCATCCGCTGCGTGGCAAAATATGCCTTCGATCATGGACTCACAAAAAGCAACCCGATGCGCGTGGAAACCGGCAACGGGGTGCTGAGCCTTCAGTTGCAGATCGAAGCGGGAAAAGTCCGGACCGTCACGGTCAACATGGGCCGGCCAGTGTTGGAACTGGAAAAGATTCCGGTGGATGCAAATCGGCTGGTGAATCGGCCGAGCGAAATCGCTGATGCGACGTACGTCTCCATGGGCAATCCGCACGCGGTGATATTCGTGGATGACGCGGCGGCGATCGATGTGGCGCGGCTCGGCCCCACCATCGAAACATTCCCGGCATTTCCCCGGCGAATCAATGTCCACTGGGTACAGGTGAAATCGCCGGGCGAAGTCATCATGCGAACCTGGGAACGCGGCAGCGGAATCACGCTGGCCTGCGGAACTGGCGCCTGCGCCGTCTGCGTCGCCGGCGCAATTACGGATCGCACCGACCGGAAAATTCTGGCGCATCTCCCCGGCGGAGACTTATCACTGGATTGGCGCGAGGCGGACGACTGCGTCTACATGACCGGTCCGGCCATCGAGGTTTTCTCCGGCGATTGGCCGGATTAACCTTCTGATGGGCATTGGGGCTTGCGGATCGTATACTTTCCCATCGAACAACGAAGGAATGAATGCCAATTTCCCGTGAACAGGTGATGTCAGCGCTCAGGACCGTGCAGGACCCGGAGCTTTTCAAGGATATTGTCTCACTGAATATGGTGAAAGACGTCCGCCTGGACGGAGACGATGTTTTTGTAAACGTCGAGCTGACCACGCCGGCCTGCCCGCTGAAGGAGCGGATCGAAAAGGATGTGACCGCCGCCCTCAAATCGGCGGGGGCAAGGAACGTCGTGGTGGAACTGACCGCCAAGACGCGCGGACCGGCGGGGCCGCGGAAAGATGTGCTGCCCCAGGTGAAAAACGTCGTGGCGGTTGGCGCGGGCAAGGGTGGTGTGGGGAAATCGACGATCGCGCTGAATATCGCCATCGGCCTGCGGCGATCGGGCGCGACGGTCGGGCTGATGGACGGCGATATCTACGGTCCGTCAATGCCGACGATGCTGGGGATCCGGGGCATTGCCCCGAAGCTGTCGGGCTCGAAGATCATTCCGTTCTTCGTGCATGGGATTCATGCCGTCACGATGGGATCGCTGGTGGAGCAGGACAAGCCGCTGATTTGGCGCGGGCCGATGGCGCACGGCGCGTTCAAGCAATTGCTGCTGGACAACACGCAGTGGCCGGAGCTGGATTACCTGATCGTCGACCTGCCCCCGGGCACGGGCGATGTTCCGCTGACGCTGTGCCAGCTTTTGCCGCTGACGGGCGCCGTGGTGGTGGCGACGCCGCAGCAGGTGGCGCTGGACGATGCGATACGCGCGCTGCGGATGTTCGAGCATCTTCGCACCCCGGTGCTGGGGATGGTGGAAAATATGAGCTATCTCGTCGCGCCGGACGGCTCCGAGATCGATCTGTTCGGCTGCGGCGGAGCGGAAGCAGCCGCAAAAAAAATGAACGTGCCGTTTCTGGGGGCGCTGCCGATGTACGTCGATCTTCGCGTCAACAGCGATGCGGGAACGCCGGAGAAAAATTTCGAGTCGAATCCGGGCAATCGGGGCCTGGCCGAGTCGCTCACGCGCATCGTGCAGAATCTCGCGGGACAGATCAGTTTACACAATTTGTCGGATTCGGGTCCCGAGCTGAACATCCAGTGACCACCCACTCATCCCCAGTTTCGGAAATCGTTTTGAGATTTGACGGACGGAATGCAAGATCATTTCTATCGTTGCGGTCACGGCGCCGAACAGAGCCATCAGCTCGAATGGTGTCACCGATGTCCGATTCGAGCGGACTTGGTGGGCCTGGTGACGATCGGGGCAGCCTTTGGAGAGGGATGCAGGGAGTCGCCGCCTGCGGCGTCAGGTGCGAAGGAGTTTCGCGCTCAGGCGCGACCTCAACCGCCGCAAGACAGCCGGCCTTGTCCGACCTGCCCTCGATGCGAAACGACGCGAGAAATCCGAATTCCCGGCGAGGTCGGGCAAGCGGGCGTCGCATTGGACGGTTGAGGTCGAACGCGAGTTCGAAACGCCTCGGCATTGGCCGCCGAAGGCGGGAACTCCATCGATCACTCCAGAAGGATCTTGCGAGCTTTATCAGGCCCACCAATGTGCCCGAAGCGGCAGCCGGCGAATTTATTCGAGCTCATGTCCTCGTTCGGCAAAACCACGCCAACCGATCCATCGGCTTTGAAATGAAATTCCGATCAGTCCGGAAACAAGACCGATGAAACTGGAGATAAGCCATCCAGTGACCACGGTTCAAATCGAAAAACCGGCTGCTGCGGCAGGCTTGCGAAGATCGTGGTTGCCTCTGTTTATCCTGACGGCACTGGTGGCGATTGGGGCTTTCCTGCGGTTTGATCAGATTACTCGTCAGGATTTGTGGCGCGATGAATACTGGACGCTTTGCCTGGCAACCGGCCGCGGGCAGATGCTCGTGCAACAGCCGCGCAACCAGGTCGTCGACCCGCCGCCGCCCGCGGGGTTTGCCGGCGCGCCGCCGTGGTGGCATATCTGGAATTCAATCCAGACGACGTCGCATCCACCGCTGTATCACATCGCCCTGAGATTCTGGGTGGATGCCCTGGGCGACGGTGATTTGTCGGTGCGGGGAATGTCGTTTTTTTTCTCTCTCGGCTCCATCGTCCTGCTCTATCTGGCGGTGAAGGCATCCGGCGGCAAACAATGGCAGGCGATGACGGCGGCCGCGATCATGACGCTGGCGCCCGTGCAAATCTATTACAGCCAGCAGGTGCGGCCGTATACAATGCTTGAATTCATCGCACTGGCGGCGGCCATTGTGCTGATGCGCATCGAGAATCGCGGGATTTCCCCGCTGAAGGTTCTGACGCTGGCGATCGCCACCGCAGCGATGGCGCTGACCCACTATTTCAGCGCCGGCCTGATCGCCGCGATGGCCCTTTACGCACTGTTTCGCTTTCGTGGGAGGGCGCGCATCGCCACCGTTTCGGCGATCTTCATCGGCGGAATCCTGGCGGCGGTGGTCTGGGCCCCGCATTTCGGCGATTATTCACTGGTTGATTACGGGCGGATCCACGGTCGAAACCTCTTTCATCTGCTCCTGAGCGTGCCGCAGCGGCTGACGCTGGATTCCAACGTCGATCCGCTGCTCATGGCGGATTCCGGGTCGTGGCCGCTGGTGATCGCCCTGGCAGTCCTGGTCTATCTCGTTCCGCTCTATTTAATGCGCCGAGAGCGCTGGTTGCTGTTTTGGTGGCTGTCGGCATCGGCGTCGACGCTGCTCGTTTTTGCTTTGGACGTGGCAAGGCATTCGGCGCTGCTGACCTTCACCCGCTACGTCATCCCCGCCGCGCCCGGGGTTTACGCGATTCTCGCCGGCCCGCTGCCGAGTCGGCTGGGAAAACTGGTTCCATGGATCATTCTGCTCGGCGTGGGAATTTACGCGGCCGATTACTCCAGCGCCGGGCCGCCCTCCTCGCCCGATCTGAAAATCATTTCGCACATGGTGCGGCGGGAAGTTTTACCTGATGATGTCGTCATCGTTACGGGCAGCTATTATTTTGCGGGGAGCGATGAGCCGCCGATGACGTACTTCGCCATTGCGCATTATGGGGGCCCGTGGAACGTGCCGGTGCTTTTCGGCACGGCCGTGATCTCTCCGCAGGTGCAGGCAAGGCTCCTGCAATTCCACAGAATCTGGGTGCTGGGAATTTCCCCCGACAGCGACACCGCGAAAATCCTCCCCGGATGGACCGTGCGCGGTATCCATGGCCCCGGAGACAGCAATCTCCTCTGGTATGTCACGCCCAAATCGCAGGTGAAGCCATGAGCGATCCATCGCGCACCAATCGACTGGCGGGTGAGACTTCGCCTTATCTGCTCCAGCACGCGCACAATCCGGTGGACTGGTATCCCTGGGGAAGTGAGGCGCTGGAAAAAGCGAAGCGCGAGAACAAACCCATTTTTTTGTCGGTCGGCTACAGCACCTGCTACTGGTGCCACGTCATGGAGCGCGAGTGTTTCGAAAGCGAAACCATCGCCGCCGAGATGAACCGCGGGTTCATCAATATCAAGGTGGACCGGGAGGAACGCCCGGATGTCGATCAGCTTTATATGCTCGCCGTGCAGTTGATGACCCGGCAGGGGGGCTGGCCGATGAGCGTGTTCCTCACGCCCGATCTCAGGCCGTTTTATGCCGGAACCTATTTCCCCCCGCGCGACCACTACGGCCGGCCCGGATTTCCCAGAATCCTGGCGGCACTGGAAGATGCCTTCGCCGTCAAGCGCCGCGACGTGGACAAATCTGCCGATCAGATCACCGATGTCCTGCGTCAACTCGCCCGTCCCAAGCCGGCGGAATCGACCGTTAAAATCGATATGGACTGGGTGAAATCGCTGATCGAGCGAAGCTCCGGCGATTTCGACGAGGAGAACGGCGGCTTCGGAACCGCTCCTAAATTCCCGCGGCAAACGGTGCTTCAGCTCATGCTGATGTATCTGCGCGACGTTGCCGATGCCCAGATGCTGCGGAAGGTGACGCAATCGCTGGATGCCATGGCCTACGGCGGAATCCGCGACCATCTCGGCGGGGGATTCCACCGCTACAGCACCGACGCCCGCTGGCTCGTGCCCCACTTTGAAATCATGCTCTATGACAACGCGCTGCTGCTCTGGATTTATGCCGAGGCGCATCGGCAGACGGGCGCGGCGCGATACGCGGCGATCGCGCGCGGGATCGCAGATTTTATCCTGCGCGAGATGACCGCCGACTGCGGCGCGTTTTACACGGCGCTCGACGCCGAAGTCGATGGACGCGAAGGCGCCAACTACCTGTGGACAAAGGATGAGGTGGAATCGCTTCTCTCGGGCAACGCGGATGCGGCGAAATTTACCCGCGTGTATGGTCTGGACGACGGCCCGAACTTCAGCGACCCGCATCACGGCAACGGAGCGCTGGAGCAAAACGTGCTGTTCCTGGCCGAGCCTGAGGACGGAAACGCGCTGCTCGACGAGGACTTGTCGCGGGCGCGGCAAATCCTTTACGAAGCGCGCCAAAAGCGCCAGCAGCCGCGGATGGATCAGAAGATTCTCACGAGCTGGAACGCTCTGATGATCACCGGGCTGGCTCACGCGGGAGAGGTTTTACGGGAAGAGAAATATGTACAGGCCGCAGAGCGGTGTGCGGATTATCTGCTGCGCGTGCATCGCGATGCCCAAGGGGGACTGCTGCGCGTGGGGACCGGCGAATCGCCCAGGCAGCCGGGATTTCTGGATGATTATGCATTTCTGGCTCAGGCGCTGCTGGCCCTGCACCGCCGGCCGCAGGCAAGCGAAATCGCCCAGGCGATGCGCCGACGTTTTCATGACGAATCGGGCGGCGGATTTTTCTTCACGCAGGCGGATGCCTCGGACCTGGTGGTGCGACAGATGGTCGGCAGCGACAGCCCGCTCCCCAGCGGAAATGGCATCGCGGCCGAAGCGCTCGTCCAACTCGGCGACTTCGAAACGTCCCGCAAAACCCTCTCCACTTTCGCCGGCCAGTTGAACGGCGCGGGTGAGCAGATGAGCGCCCTGGTGCAAGCCGCGATGGCGTACGTCCGACGTCATGGCGAAATTATCGTTACCGCCGAATCGCAATCGCAGCGGCCGCTATCGCCGGAGGAATTGGCCAGGGAAGTCGTCGAAATCGAACCGAGATGGGAAGGGACGATCTTGCGCGTGCACTGCGCAGTCGCCGAAGGATATCACTTGAACGCCCACGATGCCGCGCAAGCCCCGACACGCCTCTCGGCCGGCGGGGCGGAGATCGAGACCATCAATTATCCATCAGGGCAACTGAGCGGTGATTTCGAAATCCTGGTCCGCTTCAAACCGCCGCAACCGGATCAATTCTCCCTGAATTTCTCCTACCAAGCCTGCGATGCCAGCGCATGCCTGCCGATTGTGACACAAACTATTTCCAATGATTGAAAACGCGGCGGGAATTGAAGCCGCCCGCTATTTTCGCTACTTTCGAGGCACATGATTGAAACCAATGCTCCCGTAGAGATTTCCGTGGTGGATCGCATTGCCGCCGGCGCGCCGGCAATTGTCGCCTTTATCACGGAGGGCGAAACGACGTCGACAGCGGCCGAGATCAAACAAAGCGTCCAGCGCCTGACTTCCGCCGGCGCGGCGACGGGGAAGGCGAAGGAAATCGTCTTTGATCTGCTTGGCGAAGGAAAGACCGCTCGGCGCGTCTATCTCGCGGGGCTTGGAAAAGCGGATAAGGTCACGGCGGAAACGCTGCGGCAATCCAGCGGCGCGGTCCTGCGAGCGCTGCGAAAACACAAAATCCCAAAAGCGACCATTCTTATTCCAAAATTGAAGGCGATCTCAGCGGAAGCGGCCGCCGATGCGATCGCAACGGGCATCAACCTGGCAGCTTTCAACTATCGCGAATACAAGGGCGCTGCCTCGAAGGACGATGACGCGCCCAAGCGACTGGCGATTTCAATCGTCGGCGATGCGAAGATCAAATCGGCCGTTGCCCGCGCGAACGTGATCTGCACGGGCCAGAATTTCGCGCGCACGATCGCCTCGCGCCCCGCTAACAACATCAATCCCCCAACCCTGGCAAAAGCGGCGCAGGCGATGGCGCGCGACGCGAAGCTGAAGTGCACGGTGATGGATGAAAAGCAGCTTGCGAAACTGGGCATGGGCGGGATTCTTGCCGTGGGCGCCGGCAGCATCCAGACGCCGCCGCGGATGATCATCCTGGAACACCGCCCGGCAAAACCGGTGGGCAAAACGATCCTGATCGTCGGCAAGGCGATCACCTTCGACACCGGCGGGATTTCGATTAAGCCGGCCGACAAGATGGGGAAAATGATTTTCGACAAATGTGGCGCGCTGACGACGCTCGGGTTGATGTATTCGGTGGCGATGCTCAAGTTGCCGGTGCACATCGTGGGAATACTCTCCAGCGCCGAGAACGCCATCAGTTCCAAAGCCTATCGGCCCGGGGATATTCTGAAGATGTACAACGGCGTCACGGTGGAGGTGACCAACACCGATGCCGAGGGCCGGCTCGTGCTGGGCGATGCGCTGGCGTGGGGCATCGAAACGTATAAGCCTGCCGCCGTGATCGACCTGGCGACGCTCACCGGCGGGGTGATCGTCGCCCTGGGCCGCAGCATGGCCGGGGTGATGAGCAACAGCGACGAGCTTGTCGCCGAACTTCAGGCCGCGGGCGATGCTGAGGGGGAAAAGATGTGGCGATTGCCCTGGGGCCAGGAGCAGAAGGATTTCATCAAGTCGGAGATGGCCGACATCGTCAACGCCGCGGGACGTGAAGGGCATCCCCTCCAGGGCGGGGCATTTCTCAGCTATTTTGTGCCGGAGGACGGCTCGGTGGCCTGGGCGCATCTCGACATCGCGGGAGTTGCGGACACGGAAAAGGAATTGCCGTACTATTCCACTGGAGCGACCGGCTGGGGGGTGCGGATGCTGGTGCGATGGATAAGTAGCATGGGCGTCCCGCCCATCTCTTCAAAACGATAAATAGCTTTCAATCAAGGAGCAGGCCAATGATAACTTCAGGCATAACGCTGCTGACCCTGCTGTTTTCTCTAGTGACGCCGCAGAAAATGTGGTTCACGCCGTCGCAGCCGCTGATAGTCCAATCTACGAAAGATGTCACGCTTGAGCTGACGGATTTTTCCGGCGCGCCGATCGCCGCAAAAGGATCTGCCGATCTCTCCGCCTCGCAATCGGTAGATTTAAAGTCGATTTTTGCGCAAACGGCCCAGCCGGGGACTTACCTGCTGTACGCGCTGCCGCGTGGGACGACCGCGATTGCCGGCGTGCCGAAGAATTTTCTCGGGACGCCGCTGGTGATCGAAGTATTGGCGCAGTCGACCAACCCGCTTAATACGATGGTGACGCACGTTCTTCCGCTGCAATACGCGGTGATGACCACGAGCAAAGGCCCGATCACCGAAGTGTTTTACTACGATGCCGCCCCGCACACGGTGGACAATTTCCTGACGCTTTCCATGCAAGGGTATTACGACGGCATCGTGTTTCATCGCGTGATTCAGGATTTCGTGATCCAGGGCGGCGACCCGCTCGGCAATGATCCGGATAAGACCATGCGCGGAACGGGCAGCCCGGGATATTCGATCACCGATGAATTCAACGACTATCCGCATATCGAAGGCGTCCTTTCAATGGCGAATTCCGGCAGCCCAAACAGCGCCGGCAGTCAATTCTTTATCTGCCTGGATTACACGCGAACGCAGCATCTCGATCACAAATATACGGCATTCGGCAAGGCGGTGGACGGGATGGACGCGGTAAAACAGATCGCCCAGGGCCAGGTGGACGGCGATGCGCCGGTGCATCCGGAAACCATCGAGAAGGTGGAAGTCTTTCCGGTGACGGCGGAGAAGGATCCATATACCGCGATCATTACGGGCAAAGGCGGATGAGTAACCTTTTACCCCGTCGCCCGGTACTCCTAACATTTTCGATCTTTCGCGTAAGTTCTTTTGTTTCAATTAAATTGAAGCGCCGAGATCACCGAGGACGCCGAGTGCGCCGAGAGTTGCGAATGCTTCTCGGCGCACTCGGCGTCCTCGGTGTGCTCGGCGATTGAAATTCATGCTCCGGTGCAGAAGCGACAGGGGATTACAGCGAAGATCGAAAATGTTGGGCCTACCGGGCGAGGGTGTAAACGGATGAGCTGATCGCCCGGCGGCGGGCCAGCAGGGTTGCGCAAACGGATATCGGTAGCAGCATTCCGATCAGCGAAGGCTCGGGAACGCTGGTCAAGCTGATGCCGTTGGCGGCGGCGAAGGTGTCCAGGGCGGCCAGATCGGCAGCCGACACCGCTGACTGGCTGGCGAACTGATTGAAGTTGTCAGCCAGCAGGACGAAGTCGGCGCCGTTGACCGTGCCGCTATAATTGAAATCACCCTCATCCCAGCCGTTGGTGACGGCGTCGTTGAAATGACTGGCCATCAAGGTGAAATCGCTGCCGTTCACTTTGCCGTCGAGATTTGCATCACCCAGTAGGGTGTATTTAATCTCGATCTGGTCCGAGGCCAGACCCGCAGGGTTGCCCGGGTCGGCCGAATCTGCGTATCCGATGCCATAGCTGGCTGAGTTGCTCTGAGCCGTGGTCGACATGATGCCGTTGCCTGCCCAGGTTCCACCTGCGTAACCACTGGCGATCAATGCGGCAATGGATGCGATGGGGTCGGGACCGCTTCCGTAATTAATGATGAAATTGTTGTTGGTGATATCAAATTTAGAATTGGACGCGATCGTTAATGCTCCCTGTTGGCTTAATCCGCTGCCAGGAATTAGTTGAACAACGGCTGGCCCGGATGAAGTCGATCCGATTGTTAAATTTCCGCTGCCACTGATGTGTCCTGCTACGGAATTGGCATTTAGATAAAGTGTTCCGTTGTCCACAATCGAACCCGAACCGCTGTACGCGCCATAAAGGCTCCCACTGGCACCAGCATCAATATTCAGCATTCCGCCGTTTGCGACCGTTCCATAAAAGACGCTCAGTGAATTACCGGATAAATGAATAAGTCCATCGGAGTTATTTGTGACGGATCCATAAACGCTCGTTTGTCCCGCGAGTGCTATTGTCCCATCGTTTGTCAGACCACCCGTGCGGAGCACGCCATACCCGCTGATCTGCGATACGTTGTGCAATGTCGTGCCATTGGTATCGATCGTGCCGCCGTTCAACGTGAGGGTGCCCGGGTTGTAAGTCATGTTGCTGAATAACGCTTCTGTACCGACTGGCACGTTCACCGCGCCAGTGTTGTTCACAGCGCCCGTCAAGCTTAACAGCCCTCCGATTGGCTCGATCGTGCCGCCATTGCTGATGCCGGCTGAGATGGTGCCGGCACCGCTGATCAAACCCGCTGAATTATTGGTGATCGACGCGGAACCGAAAATTAATCCACCCGACAGCACCTGTATGACACTGTTATTTGTAAGTGCGGACGATAACTGAACATTGCCGCCCGCTTCCACTTGCATCGAGCTGGCGTTCGTCCAGGCGTTAGTGAGGCTGAACAATCCTCCTTGTTCAACATCCAATACTGAGGGGGTCAGGGTGCCGGAGATAAAACTTAAATCTCCTTCCACCCCGACGAGCGGCGAAGAAATCGTCCCGCCGTTCTGACTCGCGCTTCCGCCCGCGGCGATCGAAAAGCTGCTCGTGGAAATCGTTCCACCCGATGAAAGAGCCAGAGCTTCGGTGGAATTCAGCGTAAATGACGAACCGCCAAGTACCCCACTTGAGCCGATATTAATCGAAGAGATGCTGTGCGATCCGCCCGTGTAGGTATATCCTCCATCGAGTGTCAGAGTCGTTGCATTGACCGTTCCTTTTGATTCGCTGATCGCTCCGCTGGGAGTTATCGATATCGTCCCTGCCGAGAGCGTTCCACCGGAAACGTTGATCACACCGCCTACGGTCAGAGATACACTTCCGACCGTGACGGTCCCTCCAGCCACCGTCATTGTCGTCTGCGTTGGTGCGAGAGTGCTGAGAGAAAGGGTTCCGGCGGTCACGCTGAGACCCCCTGTCCCTGTGAGCGAAGCAGCGCTGAGCGCGCCGCCTGCAATGGAGAGAAACCCCTGACTTGTTACGGCAACTCCTCCGCTAACGGTATTCATGCTTCCGCTATTAAGCGTTAACGTTGAACCAAGGGTTTCAGTTCCCGTCACACCAAGCGTTTGATTGGATCCTAGAGTTACCGCAGAGCCTAAAACCGATACGTTGAAACTTGAGGTCAATTGAAGCGCGCCTCCGGTCCAATTAAATAGCGCGGGGTTATTATTGAAATTGAGCGCCGAGGCGGTGATCGTTCCGCTAGAAAAATTTAGGGCATTTACTGAAGCATTGTAAACCTCAAGCGTATTGGTAACCGTTAGTGCGCCGCCTTCGACAGTGAATATACCTTGGCCGCCCGCGCTGCTAACACCACCGCCGACGTAGATATTTGGCGCGCTAGCCGTACCCCCGCTCAGGGTGTATGTTCCGGATGTTCCGAAAAAGTCAGCGAGGATAATTCCTCCGGTCACGGTGTTGGTGCCACCGCTCTGAGAAAAGATGCCATGGCCTTTATCACCGATCTGCTCGAAACCGCCCCCGGTTATCGAAAGCGAACCACCGGAAAGTAAAAATGTTCCCTGGGCAGCGCCACTATCGAGTCCGAGGACAAGCCCACCTGTGATATTCGTACCGCCACTTTGATTGAAAGATCCAAGACCGTCAGCGCCCACGTTTTCGACCAAAGCGCTAAGAGCGCCAGTACCGCTTAAATTGTAGATGCCGGAGGGATAATTTTCATATTCTCCGTACACCCCGATGCTAATTGCATAATTGCTGTCGGTATTGGTACCACCGGTTTGGGTAAAAGTGCCGGCACCGTCAGAACCGATTTCCTCAAAGCCGTTTACCGATAGCGACCCAGCGTTCAGCGTATATTGTGCTTCCCCGCTGGAAGCATCCGAGCCGACAATGAGATAAGAATCGCCTGCGGTACCGACCGCATTTGAACCACCGTTCTGAACGAAGTATCCCGCAGGCGCCACATCCGCGCCGCTGCCGGCGTCTCCGATTACCTCCCAGCCGCTCGCCATAAGACTGGCGCTGCCGTCGAGATTGTATGTCCCCTCGCCAATGCTCAGGGATTTTTCGGTTCCAGTATTAATCAAATTGATGCTTGAGCCCGTTTGATTAAAAAAACCATGGCCAGCGTAGCCGACAAACTCGATATTGCTCGAACTCAGAGAACCGCTGCCGCTTAGATTGTAGGTGCCCGTGGCGCCAGATTGGTACCCGATTCCTACTCCACCTCCATTATCGATTGTATTCGTGCCTCCGGACTGATTGAATGTTCCTGATCCGCCGGACCCTATATATTCATCTGCCGTCCCATATACTATAAGAGCACCACCGCTGAGAACGTATGTTCCGTTGGAACCGCTGTTTTGGCCTAGAATCAAATTGCCGCCATTGCCGTCATAAGAACCCCCCGGATTTACGCTGTTGGACCCGGCCGACTGGTTAATCTCGCCCGCTCCATTGTTGCCCACAATTTCGGTTTGACATTGGAGAGAGTTGCTGTCGGACATAACGAGCGTACTGGCCAATCCGCTCGCACCGCCCGTCAAATCGATAGTCATTACGCCTATAACATGAAGGGGCTCATATATTTCATTGCCGCTTTCTGGGTCGACGTAGGATCCCATATAGTCAAAAACAACATTATATGGGGAGCCGCTGGCTGTGATGTTTGCGTCATCCTCATCCCCAATGCCCGCTGGATAATATTGAGTCCAATTATAAGCATCAGACCACAAGTTATCGTATTGTTCGCCCTGCCAATTATCGACGGTATCAGCCACGACGGGACGGGAAAACGCGCATGCCGCAAGAACAGCCGCTAAACCGGGCATCGCGACCGCCTTTATCGTCTTTGAAACGTGCCGAGAAAATTTATTAGACGAACATGGAAATGGCCGAACGATTTTGCGTGGCTTCAAGCTCTTTCTCCCTTTTCTAACGTTCGCACGAAATACTTGCGTCTCTGGGTCGTTTTTATAGACCTATTCGAGCAAAGATTTCACCAGAATGTGGACTCTTTAGTGTTGATGGGGACGCGACAAAATAGCAGAAATAATTAAATCGGGCAAGAAAAAACGAAAAACTGAATGATGGCCTACTTCGTAGGGAAAAACGAAACTCATACGCAAACACAATGCCGGCCGGATTTTCATTTCCTCGATCATCAGAATCGGCGCCGCAACCCGCCTCTGCCTTGTAAGCTGCTAGCGTCATCCAAATCCCGCCGATCGGGTCGCGTACGCACTCCTCCATCGTCGCTATGAGGCCATTGTGGAAAATGGCGTTTTCATTTCAGGGGATACTCATCCGAACACGCCGCCGCCGTGGGAATACAGCGAAGCTGGCGAACAACATAATCTCCAGCACAGTCGGCTCGGGTATATTGGCGAGGCTGATCCCATTGGCGGCCGCGAAACTGTCCAGCGCATTCAGATCGGCCTGATCCACATCGGACTGGCTGGCGAACTGGTTGAAGTTGTCGGCCAGGAGAACAAAGTCGGATCCGTTCACGTCCCCGTCATAATTGAAATCGCCCTGGTCCCATACGCGGCCGGACAGGTTGAAATTGGCGGCCATTAGCGTGAAATCCGCGCCGTTGACCTCGCCGTCGAGGTTGGCGTCTCCCAGCAACGTGAATTTGATTTCGATCTGGCCCGAGCTGAGGCCGCTGACGTCGCCGTCGCTGCCGTCGGCGTAGCCGAGGCCGTATCCGGGATCGGAAGCCGCGGAGGAGGAATCGATGCCGGGACCGTTCCATTCGCCTCCGGCATATCCGGATTTAAGCAGCGCGGCAATGCTGGCGATCGGATCAGCGCCCGAGCCGTAATTGATGATCAAATGATTGTTGGCCAGATCGAGTTTGCCGGTGCCGGTGGCGGAAATGGATTGCAGCGTGACCTGCCCGATGTTCGCAGGCAGCGCCACGTCGCCGCCATTTTGAATGGAAAGTGCCGTTGCCGCCGGCAGCGACGCCGCCTTGGTGATCGAGAGATTTCCCGAAACGGTCGTCGCCCCCGTGTAACTGTTTGTGCCGGTGAGGACGACGCTGCCGCTGCCGGCGACAGTCAGGCCCCCATTGCCGCTGATCGCGCCGGAGATCTTCAGCGCATCGCCCGCGCCGATTGTGGCCACCGTGTTCGAATTAAGCACCACCGGCGCGGTGATGAAATGCGATCCCTGCGTGACGTTGATGGCCGCCGAGTTGGCGCCGTTGTCCAGCGTCAGCGTTCCACCCGAGCCGGGGCCGATCGTGTAGGAATGGGTATTGGCAAAATTGATCGTGCCGACCGACCAATTCCCGCCGAGGCGAACGGTCGCGCTGGAAGTGATGGCGCTGGTGAAATTCGCCGTATCTCCGGCGGTTTGCGGGGGCGCGCCGCTCCAGTCGCCCAGCGTCGCCCATTTGCCGCTGCCGCTGATGTCCCACGTTCCCACCGTTTCGCCCGGCACGTAAAAATTCAGCATGCTCACGCTGTAGGCCGGCATCGCATACGTGAACGACGAGGCGCCGTTGACCGAAACATCCCCCACAAACTGCGGCGTGGAACTCGCGGATGTAAGCTGATAAACCCCGATCGTCTTGTACGCCACTGAATCCGCAAGGCTCAGCGTGGCCGTGACGGAATTATCTTCCTTGTTGATGGCAACGACCGTCAGGTGATTGGGATCATCCGCATCGACCGATGCGTAGACGGAGGTGTCCACCGTGTCGCTGTTGTTCGCCTGCACCTCCGTGTCGCCGAAGGTGGAATCCTTGCCGTCATAATTGCGGTAGATCTGGAACGCGCCGTCGGTGAAGTTGTCGTTGATGTTGGAGATGTCAATTTCGTTGGCGGAGTAGAGGCCGTATTTTCCAAAGATTCCCAGCACATCGGCCTCGGCGATCCCGCCGGAGATGTCATATCCCGCGCCGAAGTTGTATTCGCTGATCGACATCTTCGTGCCGGGGTAATACGTGTTGATCTGCGCCTGCGTGCGCGGAAGCATATCGAGCGGCCCGTATTCCTGGGCGACCGCGCTTGGCTCGGAATAAGTCGGGTCCCACAGCGAGCGCGGCGCCTGGAGCCGCGCGGCCACCACCGCGGGCGACGTGTCATCGGCGGTAATATCGGTTTCCTGCCCCTGCGAATTGAGCGCTTCTGATGCCGGATAATAATGGAGATCCACCGCGTCCAGCAGGCGCGTTCCTGCGGCCGCCGACGCCGCGGCAAAATTCGACAGGTAATAGTTCATGAAGTTGCCGTTGGCCGCGGAATCGGGTGCGTTATCCAGCGTTTCATATCCAGCCCATCCGTAGCTCGCCCAGCCAAAGACCATTGAATTAGGGTCCACCTGCTTGATCATCGTGGCGTAGGCGATCGACTTCTGCATCAGCTCGGCATAAGTCACCTGTCCCGGATGCACCTCGGGGTGTGTTGAATTCCACAGCTCTGGCTCATTGTCGAGTTCAAACGCCAGCGGCTGGCTGGCGCTCTGCTGGAAATTGTTCTGCACGATCTGCACAAATCCGTTTTGATAAACATGGTTGGGCGCGGGGTCCGGGTCCTGAGCTTCGGTCGGATATTCCGGCACGAAATTGGGCGAATCCTGCGGCGGAATCGCGGGATTCACCGGCCCGACAAAATTCGCCGCCACGTACCCGTTGATCGGCACCGTCACCATCGCCCCCGCGCCGTCCGATTGCTCCGTCTGCAGAAACGGCAGCACGGCCCCGCCCGGCGTCGAGCCGCCCCCCAGGTAATTATCGTTGGAATAATAGTAATCACTTCCCGCGTTGGATGCGTTATTGGTGTAGTTGTACGCGGTGAAGCGGTCGCCCCCCTCGCGGCCCCAGGTCAGGTTGAGATTGGAATATCCCTGCGAGTCTGTCCCCGAAGCCACGCTGCCGTTCACGCCGTAAATAAAAGGCGAGATCGCCGCCTGTCCCTTCGTCGGATCGATGCTGAAGCTGACCTGCGCGGCCAGCGGCCTCGCCATGGCGGCAACCGCAGCCGAACTGAGAAGAAGCCGGGTCTTTAATTTCATTGCGCTGTGCTCGGAGCGGCGATCGAGTAAAAAGAGAGTGTAATCAGGATCGCCCGGGGCCCACGCAAAGAATCAGAAAAAATCGATTAATTTTCGACCGTCGAAATATGAGACGTCCGAACAAGGCCAACATGCCGTCTTGCGGTGACCGACTATCAGGGCATGTTGGTAGGAAATCCCGAAAAATCGATCGGCCTGTTGCGGTCAATCACCACCGGCGCCAGCGGTTTCTGGGTGAAATTAAAACAACTCAGCATGTCCTTCGCATCACGGTCGCGGCTGGCCAGCGGTGGTAAATCATATTTCCGCTCGATCAATTTCAGCGGCGAGGTGAAATCAAACGTATCGTGACAAATCGTTCCGGCGCGCGAGTACGGCGAGATCACCAGCGCGGGCACGCGCGGGCCGTAGCCGTAGGTATCCACTTCCGGCGGCATGACGTGGTCGTAGAATCCGCCGAAATCGTCCCACGTGATGATGATCGCGCAATCGTTCCAGGCATTGCTGTTCATGATGGCGTTGACCACCTGGGTGATGTGCCACATGCCGCGCGCCGAATCGGCCGGTGGGTGCTCGCTGTCCATGAAGGTGGGGACGATCCAGCAGACCTCGGGAAGCTGATCGGCTTTCAAGTCGTCGTAAAATTCGCTGAGGTTGACCAGATGAGCCATCATCCTGGGATCATCGGAAATATTTTTGAACCCCGGCATCGGGTTCCAGAGCGTGTGGCGGTGCGGGTCGCGCTTTTCATCGTAGTATTTCCAGCTTCGCCCCGAGCCCTGGAGCAATTCGGCCATGGTCTCGAAGGTGAAGACGCCGTCTTCGCCGGCGATACCGCGGCCGGGATTATTCACCAGACCGCCGGATTGGGCGGCGACCGTGTAGAGATGATTCGGCTCGCTGGGACCGGCAAGCGATGAGAAGAAATGATCGCACAGCGTGAACCGCCGGGCATATTCCCAGTAATTGGGAATTTCGTGGTAATCGTAATACGACATTGTGTTCTGCACCCAATAGGGCGCCGGCAACCGCGGAGGCACGCCAACCCCGCCCTGGCCCATGCCTCCTTCGGGCATGTTGCCTGCGGCCGTGGCTTCCGCTTCCCCTTCGACGGCCGGCCGGCGACCGCGTTTGGTGGCTTTGTTGGCGTTGGCCAGGTCCTGCGCCACCAGTTCGGGGGTTTCATCCTCGGGCACGATGTCTTCGGGATCGACACCGGGCAATTGGCCCTTCCAGTAAAACCGCAGCGCCGCCGGCCATTCCGCCCAGAGGAACCCGTCCATTTTCCCCCCGTCAAACGCCGTGTGCGCCGCCTGCCAGCTATGGTTCAAATCATGCGGCAGAGCCGTATCATGCAGATGAAACGGGCTCACCTCCGGCGGTCCGCCGGGCAGATAGGCCAGCCTCACGTTCGGCGGAATCCCATCGCCGCCCGGATAGGTGCCAAAATAATGGTCGTAAGTGATGTTCTCCTGGATGATGTAGATGAAATGGTGGATGGGAATGGAATTGTCCGCCCCCGGATCAGGCGCCGGCGCCGCGGCGACCGGCTTCACCGCGATGGAATTCTTCGCCGAGGTACACGAAACCGCCGCCAGCGATGCCGCCGACGCCAGCACCGCGATGGTCCAGGAAATCCGCTTGGCCATTACCTCTCCCTTTTTGTTCAAGAACGACCAATGTGTCTAACTATTTCTCAAACATTCCCGCAAATTGAAACAGATTATACCGCGGCGCCAAAAAGCAGTTATAATCTGGCCTTGTGAAAGAACTTTCCGATGAACTTCTCGGGGAAATCGTACGGCGAATTGTCGCCGTTGTGAACCCGCTGGAAATGTATATTTTTGGTTCCCACACCTCGGGTAAGCCACACGCAAACAGTGATGTCGATCTGCTGATTGTTGTGTCGGATTCGGCGAGCGGCAGCATCGAGCTGGCCAAGCGCGCCTACCCTGCTCTGAGAGGATTATTCGCTCCGGTGGAACTGCACTTTTGGACGCAAAGCGAGATGATCAAGTGGTCCAAAGTGAGATTCTCGCTCCCTTACGAAGCAACGCAAAAAGGAAGGCTTATCTATGCCGCCGGAACTGGAGTTGGTGCGGCAATGGGTTGAGCGCGCCCAAGCCGACTTGCGCGCCGCTACGGTCCTTGAAACCGATCCATCCCTTACAAGTGAAGTCTGTTTCCATTGCCAACAGGCAGCGGAGGAAGCTCTCAAAGCATACCTGACATTCAAAGGGATCGAGTTCGAATTTGTTCATTCGATTGTCTATCTACTGGATCTTGCCACCGAAGAAGATCGCGCCTTCGAGCGATTTCGAAACTCCGCGGAATCGCTCACTCAATATGCTGTCCGCTTTCGCTACCCACAATCAACCGCCGCTCCAACTCCCAATGATGCCAAGGAGGCTTTGACTGTGGCCCAGGAGGTAATTAGTTTCGTTATCCAGCGCCTGCCGTCACAAATAAGTCCTGGTATATGACTCTCACAGCTTTCGCAATCCGTCAAACCTTCCCGCAAATCGAAACATCCAGCCCCAACTCCGCCATCGCCGCCGCCTTGGCGAATAAAGCTTTTTTCGCATCGCGCGCGCTGGGCGCGTAGGCCACCTGGATGTGATTCGCCATGTGCCGGGCCATCATCTGGTCGCGGCTGACGCCTTTCAGCACCGCGTGCATGATCGGCCAGACCGGCGTGGTCTGATTCAGCCGGTCCTGAGTCTCGGTTTCATGCAAACCCACTGCTTCGGCCAGCCCGATGTCCATTTTCAGCCGATCATTTTTCACGAAGATCCGGCTCCAGACGATGTGTCCGGGTTTGCTGATTCCCGAGCATGTGCCGCCGCCGAGGCGGAAATACATTCCCGGCTGGCGATAGCTCTGCGTGCCGCCCCACTCGCCGACAAAATGTTTCGGCGGCGCGCCGCCGCTGATTTCAAACACCCATACATAATCGTCGAGTTCATCGTCCTGGCCATTGGCATTGATTGCCGGCCCGCTGTAATGCCGGCCCCAGCGGAGATCATGCAGCGTATTTTCCGGATCGAATCCGAGTTCCCGCCAGAGTTTGTACGTGATCAGCCCGTCGAGGCCGGCGCATTCATCGACTTCGTTGAAATGCGGCAGCGCTTCGCCGGCGAACAGCTCGCGCAAGCCATCGGCGCTGCGGACCGGCGGGCGATCCACGTTGTTCAGCGTCCCCTCGACCAGATCGCTGGCCGGCGACAAATCCTTCAGGCCCTGCTGATACTGAATCCCGATCGTCTGGCAGCCAAATTCATCGGCAATCCGCAGGGCCGCGACATACATCCGGCATTGCTGCAAAACCTGGTTCTCGGTCAGATCGTTTTCCTCATTCCATCCCAAATGAAAATTCACGCCACGCGACTTAAACCAGTTAAAAACGCTCCACGCATCGGCATCGTTCACCTGCGTCATCGTGTAATAAAGCGCGCTTTGGCTGAGCCGCTCCTTGAAAACGCCGGTTGAATTCAGCAGCGCATCGGGAATGATGGCGTTGAACATCCCCATGCATCCCTCGTCGAAGACGCCCATGATCGCCTTGTTTTCGATGAACTTTTTGGCGAACTGCGTACCCAGCTTCTTCATCGCCTTGGGAATTTTCGCGGCCTTAAGCGCTTTCACATGGCTCGTGTCGTGCGACACCTTTCCTTTTTTCATCCACTTTTTCAGGTTCTTCAGAAATGCGGGATCGCTCTGGAAATCCTCGCTCCACAGGGTTGAAAATTTGATCCCGGCCTTGGCCATCGAGCCGTTCAGATTCAGCATCCCCACCAGCCCCGGCCAGGTGCCGCTCCAGTTGGCGACGGTAAGAATCGGCCCCTTGTGAAAATAAAGCCCGTGCAGCACGTGATGCGAATATTGCCACACCGCCTCGGCCACGATCAGCGGCGCCTTGGGCGGAATGTTCTGGAACACTTCCATTCCGTATTTCTGCGAATCGATGAAGCTATGCCCCACTTCCGGTCGAAACCCGTGGGCGCGATGGACGCTTCCGCCGAGCGATTCCACCGCGGCGATCAGGCTCGCTTCCATCTTCAACTGCTCGGCCTCGCATTTCCGATTGGCCGATTCCCGGAGATCACCGCTGGCGATGAGATATATTGTATTCATAAATTCTTTTGCCCTGCCTCGCTTTGGATTGGAAGGAGACGACGCGAAGGTATGGTTTTTCGGGCGAACGGTCAATTAGTGGCATGGGCGTCCCGCCCATATCTTTTTTTTGAGCAAAATGAAAATAATAAGACATGGGCATGATGCCCACGCTACTTAATGCGCCGCCATCGCTTCCTTCGTCACCGCCCCGCGCTTCATGAACATCACCAGCGGGATCACCAGCAGCGTCGCCACGGCGAAAGTGCGGAAGATGTCCAGGTAGGAGAGGATCGCCGACTGCTGCTGGATCAGCCCGTAGATTAGCGACAATGCCCCGCGGCCGCCGGTGGGATCGGTTGGGCCAAAGAGGCCGCTCGCCTGCTGGAGCATGCCAATCACGAAAGCGTTGAAGCGAATAAACCATTGCGGCTATAATGGTGAGCGTGGCCGGCGTTCCGAAGAAAAAGCCAGACGGCGGCAAACTTAAGGGAAGAACGGCAAGACTTGACGAGCAGCGAGCCATACGAGAGGTGTGTCGTAAGTTTATGATTACGAGTAAGGAAGATCAGCGGAAGTTCCACGACGCGATCACGGGCAAAGGTCTCAATTATGCCGGTTTGCTGGAGGCAGCAAAGGATTTTCTGCGAGCAACATCGGAGAAAACGTCATGAGCGTTCAGCCGCAAGTATTTCCGAGGCTGCTTCCAATTTTTGGGCAGTTGCTCTCAAAGCCCTGCTGGGGTATCGCAGCCGGCGCGGGAACTGGCACAAATTTTACCATGCACTTCGGTAAGAAGGTCCGTCGCGCCGTACGAGTGGACAACTCCAGCCTGAATCCTGATCTTCAGAAAAATGAAGGTGAGATGATTCTATTCGTTGAGTGCGACTGGGTAGTACGTTCTCGAGGACGCATGCTCTTCGACAGCAAAAAAATCAGCCGCGATGACCGCATGGTCAACGCCCTGAAAAGTTTGATCGGCCAGAAGGTTGACAGCTTCGCCGGCCTTGTGCCGCTAAATTCCATGACGATCATTTTCCACAATAGAGCCACCCTCTCGATGCGCACCAGCAGGCCGGACCCGATTGATCCGCACGATAATTTGACGCTGTTTGTCGGTGACCGTTCATATACTGTTGCGAGCGATTTGTCGCTTCGCGAAGAACCTTGGCTCACCCACCACGCAATGCGAATTACACAACCTCCCGGATTTGAATACACGGTCGAGCCTGTCAGCCGATCACGCCGTCGTCGTCATATGCATGCCTTGACGTGACCTCGATTTTTCTGTTTCAATGCGCCGCCATCGCTTCCTTGGTCACCGCCCCGCGCTTCATGAACATCACCAGCGGGATCACCAGCAGCGTCGCCA